>TARA_R110002049_G_scaffold227912_1_pt1 | contig 49643 bp, 82 predicted proteins | sample TARA_R110002049 | Tara Oceans TARA_R110002049 (sample SAMEA4396941) | marine metagenome | biome: Polar Biome; feature: [SRF] surface water layer (ENVO:00010504); material: water (ENVO:00002006), including particulate matter (ENVO:01000060) such as... | depth 5 m | reverse complement strand
TCCTCCCATTGAGTTTACCATATTAATTGCCATTTGATTATTTTGCACCCTAATTTTAAGACCTTTTAAATCTTCTGGCGTTCTAATTGCTTTTTTACTGGTATAAAAACTTCTACTTCCTGCATCATAATAGCATAATCCACGTAACCAAAATTTAGAACCTTTTTCTAAAATTGATTTTCCAATAGGTCCCTCTAAAACGCTAAATTGATGTTCTCTATTTTTAAACAAGTAAGGGATTCCTAAAATATGATATTCTGGAACAAAATTAGATAATGTAGCAGCACTAACTTTAGTTGCAGCAACACTCCCTATTTGTAATAACTCTAAAGTTTCTCTTTCAGATCCTAGTTGACCATCAGGAAAAATTTTGACTTTTAAACTACCTTTTGACTTTAATTCTAATATCCTTTGAAATTCTAAAATCCCTTTATGAACTGGGTGTGTTTGTGGTAAAGTGTGCCCTAAATAAAGAACCTTAGTGTCGCTTGATTTTTTACAAGAGATAACACCAGTGCAAATGATTATCAAAAAAATAATTTTAAACCGCATGTAATTAAAGTTTTATTTAATTTATATTTTGAAATACGCTTTAGCATTATTGTAGCTTATATCTGCTACCATTTTTCCAATCCATTGCATTTCTTCTTTTGGTAACTCTCCTCTTTTTATTTCATCGCCTAAAAGATTACATAAAATTCGTCTAAAATATTCATGTCTTGGAAATGATAAAAAGCTACGTGAATCTGTTAACATACCTATAAAACAACTAATTAGACTCATATTAGAAAGCGCGTTTAATTGCTTGGTCATTCCATCTTTTTGATCTAAAAACCACCAACCAGAACCAAATTGTACTTTTCCTTTTATGCTACCATCATTAAAATTACCAATCATTGTTGCCATAACTTCGTTATCTGCTGGGTTTAGATTGTAAATAACGGTTTTAGTCAATTTATTTTTACTGTCTAAATTATTTAAAAATGCTGATAATTTTTGAGCTTGTGAATAATCGCCAATAGAATCCCAACCAGTATCTGGTCCTAAAATACGATGCATACGTGCATTGTTATTTCTTAGAGCTCCTAAATGAAATTGTTGCACCCAACCAAACTCATGATATGTTTCTGATAAAAAGACAAGAATAGCTGTTTCAAATTTTAAAACCTCCTCATTTAAAAGTGATTCTCCTTTTCGTTTCTTTTTAAAAATTGTTTCAATTTCACTATCAGTATAAGCTACAAATGAAATTTGATTTAATCCATGATCACATAGTTTACAGCCATTTTTATCAAAATAAACAATTCTACTTCTTAATGCATCTTGTAAATCTTTGTATGAATTTATATCAATATTCGCAGATTTCCCTAAACTATCTATGTAGCTATTATAGCCTTCACTTGCAATTAATATTGCTTTATCTGGTCTAAAAGCTGTATTTACTTTTATTTCAAAATCAGTTTTTACTAATTGTTGATGATATTCTAAAGTATCTATAGGGTCTTCTGTAGTACAAACAACTTCTGCATTTACTTTTCTAAGTAAATTTCTACAACTATATTCGGTTGTTTTTAATTTTTCTGATGTTTCGTGGTAAATTTTTTCTGCACTGTTTTCATTTAATAAGTCATTGATATCAAAATAACGAGCCAACTCTAAATGTGTCCAATGATAAAGTGGGTTACGCATTGTATAGGGAACCGTTTTTGCCCAACTTAAAAACTTATCTTTGTCTGATGCATTACCTGTAATAAACTTTTCATCTATACCTAAAGTTCTCATAGCTCTCCATTTATAATGGTCGCCATTAATCCAAACATTCGTTAAATTATTATAAACTTTATCATCTAAAATTTCTTTTGGAGGCAAATGATTATGATAATCTATAATTGGCTGATTTTTTGCATAGTTATGATATAACTCTTCAGCATATTTATTTTCTAATAAAAAGTTATCGTTTATAAAACTTTTTTTCATTATCTCTTTTTTAATAATTTTAATCTTCGTTTATTAGGATTAACAATTGTTCCTAAAAATCCACCATCAACATATAGAATATATCCTTTTATAAAACCACTAGCTTTAGATGATAAAAATTATAGTTGCACCTACTAAATCAAATGAATTTGCTTCTTATTATCTATTTTCTAAGTGTTCTAGCATTTGCATTTTCGAATAATTATAAATCCAAAACTTCTACTTCATTTTTAAATTTATGTTATTCACAATACGTATGTAATCGATTACACAAATATAAAATATATTATAAGAAAACCTTATCTTTTTTCTTTTATTTTAAACTTATTGTTACCTAATTAATATGAGTTTGTTTAATTTAAATAAATATTGAGGAAATTAACAGCATATAATTAAAGATGAAACATAAAAAGTTAGATAATTTTTAATTTCTACTTTTAAGGTAATTCATTAAAAAGCTTATAAAAAAATAAAAATAATTAATCGATAATATTTAGTGTAAAAACATATTTCTGTGAAGGTTTCAAACTAAAAGAGTCTGAATTAAAAGTATAATTATTATACAACTTCTATAAAATTTAGAGGATATTTAAACAAAATGATATTATAAAATAAATCACGAGATTATCATGAACCCGTCAAATAAATCAACTTCAATAACTTTTAAGGGTGATTATATTATTGTAATAAAAAGTGAGGTTTTTTTAAACAAAAAAACCTCAACTCCTTAGTAATTAAAGTGTTGAGATTTTTAATTGTGGTCCCACCTGTAACACTTAAAACATATCTAAAAAAGCGTTTAACGTTGTTTTCTCTACAAAATTAATGATTTTCAGTAAATAACTATAGCTAAAAACGTCTAAACACGAATTAAGATATATAAAAAGTGGTAACGTTTACGGTAACTGATTATATTTGTAACTCCCAAACCAAATTTAATTATGTACTTCTCATTAAAAAATAATGATCCTGACAAATATACGTTAATCATTTTAAGATACTATATTTCAAAAAACGAAGGTCGCTTTGTGTATTCTACAGCATTGAATATAAATCCTAAAGACTGGAGTAAGGAAAATAAAACAGCTAAAAGTTTACGAGGGAGAACAGATTTAAGTTCAATTAATAGAACTTTATCAAAATACGCTACATTTTTAGAAAAAACCTTAAACAATTTTGAACTTAACGAAATTGAACCAACCAGACAATTATTGAAAGATGCTTTTAATAGAGAATTTAAAAAAGAAAGTTCTTTAGATAATAATTTCAAATACTTTACTGACTTTGTTACGGATTTTATAAAAAATGCACCAAAGTTAACGAATAGGAATACTAACAGGAAATACAGCGCATCAAACATAAAACACTACAGCAAGGTTAATTTACGATTGATTGAATTTGAAAAATACAGAGGTTCAAAAATATTGATGGATAAATTTAACATTAATATGTATGATGAATTTCTGAATTATCTAAATACAAAAGGCTATGCAAAAAATACGATTGGCTCATTTGTAAAATATATAAAAGTGTTTTTGCGAAAAGCTGAGGAGTTTGGCTATGAAGTTCACAAAGATTACAAAGAGAGTAATTTTTCAGTTTTAAAAGAAGATATAATTTCTCTTGCTTTACGATTAGACGAAATTGAGTTAATTTTTAAACACGATTTTTCAGAAAATAAAAGATTAGAAAACACAAGAGATATTTCAATAATTGGCTTATGGACTGGTTTACGTGTTTCTGACTTCTTAAACCTACCAGAAATTAATCCAAATGAAAAGTTTATTGAAGTGCAACCACAAAAAACTAAAAACAGTTCTGGAGTTAAAGTTGTGATTCCTTTGCATCAAAATATAATTGAGATTATTAAACAACGTGGAATGCCAAGGCGAATTTCTGACGTTAAATTTAATTTGTATTTTAAAGAAGTTTGTTTTGAAGTTGGATTAACAGACGAAGTAAAAGGATCTTTATTAATTAAAGACGAAAAAAAAGACATTTACAGAAAAAAATTAGGTGTTTACGAAAAATATAAGTTAGTGAGTTCGCACACCTGCAGACGTTCTTTTGCTACAAACTTTTACTTAATGGGTTTACCAGCGTTAACTATTATGGCAATTACAGGACATACAACCGAAAAGAGTTTTTTAGCTTACATTAAAGTAACTCCAAAAGAACACGCTGAAAAGATGTTAGCGTTGATGAATGAGTACTATAAAGGGTAAAAAAGGCATGTATATAGAGTTGTTACTTATTGCCAAATTCTATTTCATTGGTAAACGCTCTGTAAACAACTTTTTTATCATATTTAGCACCATTTTTTGTATAATAAAGTTCGTCAGTAGTAAGTACGTATTTTCCACTTCTTCTCCATTCCTTAAATTCTTTACTGTCTATATTTGGCAACATAGGTACAGCTCCTTGTGTAACTAATTGCTCACGAAGTGATTTTATGCAATATTTTAGTTGTAAAGCTTTATGCGTTAGCTTGTAAAAATTGTAACTACTTGTTTCTCTATGTTTTTCCGCTAATTCTAAAAGGTCTAATCTTTCTTTTTCCCAAGTCTTAATTAAATCATTCATTATTTTTTAAGTTTTTATTTTATCGCAACTAATCTTATATAATACAGTTGTAAGTAATAAAAATTATTCCATTGCTATCTTGCTAATCTTATCCCTTATTTTCAGTATTCCTTTTATTGCATCTTCTGTATTAGTGAAGTCATAGTGCATCATTACAGTAAGTGCTTGTAATTTTTCTAATTGCTTATTTATTTTGGTTCGTTTTTTAATTTTCATAATTTTTACATTTAAAAAAACATTGCTCGGTATATTTATTAAAGTAAATAAATCTGTTTACTTTTTGTTTTGTTTGTCAACTCATTGCTTTACATTGTGCTCGAGTGCAAAGATTATTTGCATACGGTAATTTATCAATCAATTTTTCTAATACCTAACCATTGATTTGTTTTAGTACCATAATAATGCTCAAAGCCATCTTCAACCTCTAATAACTCATGTGCAGATACATTCAAATATTTGGCTATTTTTTCTAATAAATCAAGATTTAAAGGACTTACCCCTGTTGTAATTCTGCTAAATGTAACTTGTGTTTTACCTACTGCTTTAGCAACATCTATAAGTTTTATTCCTTTACTCTTACATATTTCTTTTAGTCTTAACTTCACTTTAAATGATTTATTTGTTTGAGTATGCAAAGTTATATTATTTTTCATTTATTAAAATTTTATATACGCAAATATACGATTAATTATATTAAAATGATAATTTAATAATAAAAATATCTTTTATTTGATATAATTGCTTATATTTGTAGTGTAGAAATAGAACGCTCTTAATCAAAAGTAAACAGACTATTAAAGCTTATTGATGTTTGGTTGAGATGGATTAATAAATAAAAAATATGTTTTCTTTGGCAACATAGAACGATTGGAGAAGTAGAGAATTACGCTCACATCTCCTTGACTTTGAAGAGTATGAATTTACTTGCGTTGCCAATTAAATGTTTTAAAACAACTACAAAATGAAAGATAAACTACAATTAGAAGAAGTATTGCCTTATTTAAATAATGATGTAAAAATAATAATAAATGACACTTTATATAATTTCAATGGTGTTTATAAATCTTTAGAGAAAGAAGATGATTGGGTTGTTGATTTAGATGTTTTTGTTTGCAGTTTAAGTGATAGTGATTTAAAATTAGTATTAAAGCCTTTATTTGATATAAAAGAATTTGAAGAACATATACAACAGTATTATTCATCTGATTTAACTTTTAGATATTATGATAGTGGTCACAATGATTTAACAATGACAATTACTTATAATATGATGGGTGATGTTTTTACTGATACTTTAATCACTAGAAGTGATATAAAAGATTCTCCTTATTGGTTTGTTCAATTCTTATCTAAACATCATTTTGATTATAGAAATCTAATTGGTAGAGGTTTGGCAGTTGACGAAAAACAATTAAATAAAATAAATCACATATAACACGTGGGTTTACCAATAGCAGAAAAGATAGTAATATTGAAGATGTCCAAAGTCTGTTTTCTGTTCCTAACGAGGGGGCTTAGGCTTGACCCAAAAGGAATATCGTTTAGTTGGGATGTGATTTTTAATAATATTAAATAAATAAGGGTGAAAAAATTAGATAAAATATTAATATATCATAGAGTTAAACATAAAAAAGGTGACTTTAGTAAAAGTGATTGGATGCATTTAAGAAGTGATTTAATAGACTTTATAGAGCAATTAACTTTAACCGATATTCACCAACGAATTGAACTGGTTTGCGAACATAAATTTGGTGATAGTTACGAACAAATGGGTGGAGGATTAACACTCCATGAATGTGAAAAGTGCGGGATTGTGCAAACTTGTGACTAACGATTAAGAACGTTAAAATATTTGTTGATAGAAATGTATCTTTAGAGGTTAAAAAAATGGACTATTGGTCTGAATGGAAAGATTAATTAAATTTAATACTTAAACAATGAACACAATAGAATTAATAAAAGATATCTGTTTATTTGGTGGTAGCTTACCAAAAGAAAGAACAGAAGAAGTTAGATTATTTTTAGAAGCTATTAAAGAAACAAATCCTAAAGAGTTGAACGATAAACCAATGGGGTTTCACAATTGGTGCGCTCATAATAAATATATCCCATTCAATAAAAATAGTTTTCAAAAAGATAATCTTATTCTTAATTACAATGATGTAGATGTAAAATATAGAGCATATCACAAGTCTTTTAAAAGTAAACAATAATTAGTAAAAAATAGAATAAAATGGAACGTAACAACGTTTTACTTAAAGGTAATATTAATCAAAAGGATTTAATCGATTATACTGAAATAATATACAAGTTCTTAAAAGATAAGGAGTGTATAAACGTACCTAAAAGAGTTGCTTTTAAAGTTGCTGGAATATTAGAGAAAAAAGATATTAGTTTTTCTTTTAAGAATGAACCTAAAAAGAAATGGATTTTATTTCATTATCAATATTGCAATTGCAAAAAATAGAATTAAAATGATACAATTAACTGAACAGGAGTTACAGGAGTTAATGATGAATCTTTACAATAGAAAAGATTCTTTTAACACGCTTTTAGAGGTACGTGAATACATTAATAATGAAACAAGTAAGGTTAATAATACATCTTGCTCTAAAGAGTTAAACGAAAAACAACATCGTGAAATATTAGAAGAATTTGCTGAAGAATACAATTACCCTCATAACAGCAAAGTAGATTGCATAAGAGAAGAGGATATTGATAGTTATTTAAAAGACAAAAGTATTTTATAAATTAAAAACAAAGGCTATAAAAATAAGCATCCAGAATTTAGCCTTTGTTTACGTGGGGAAATTGTTATATTATTTGGTCTATGATAATAGATATTAAAATTGCAATTAATAATACTATTGAAATTATCCTACCAATTTTTGTATTGAAAAACCAGAAACGAGGGTCTTTGTTTATGTTTGGCATTTATCGTATATTTATCTAATGAAACAACACGCTAAAAATATTTTAGAAAATCTTGAGATAGCTAAAGAAAATCTTAAAAAATTAAATGAAACATCTAAAATTTACGCAAAATTATCTGATGAATTAAAGTTAATTAAAAGATTTAAATTTTAGATTTAATGCTTTTAACTTCATTCTTTAAATTTGATATTCTATCTAAAACATCTTTAAAGTTATTTTCAATTACTTCATTATTCTTTTCATTTTGCTTTTGAAATTTTATACTTCCTTGCAAAATATTGGTAACATATTCAGTATTTTTATTAAACTTAGCAACTAATTTATCCATTTCGCTCAACATTTTGTATAAATGTTCAACTTTTTCTTCTAATAAGCTTATTCTTTCTTCCATTATAACTTTTTAATTATAATTAACAATACATTTCAAATAAGACTTGAATTTTTTTAATTGTCTTTTAGAAAAAGACCTATCATATATGTATAATCTGAAATCAGTTATTTCTTTATCTAAAAGCAAGTCAATATCATCTTCTATATTTGTGTAAACACTATAATTATATCCATCCCCTTTCGTATTTACTGATACGTCTATTTTTTGATTCTTTTTATCAATTATAGTTCCATCAGAGAATAATATTTTAAAACCCTTTATATTAGTGTTTAAGGTTACACCCTCTGTGTTTACATAAAGATATGTGCTTTTATTTCCTTTTTCAATAAATCTTGAAATAAAAACTCCACCTGCAAAAGATGGGGATTTTACTTGTTTTATTTTTGTGAATTTATCCTCTTTAATATTTAATTTTTTACATAATTTATCTTGAGCGTAACTTGTGAAATAAAATAGCAATAAAGCAATAATTGTAATAATCTTTTTCATAGTTTTTTTATTTGATGAATAATCCAAAAATGGTTATTAAAATACCTATTACAATTACTAAAACAATAAAACCTAAAGAATAATCAATTGATTTTAATCTTTTATTATTCGCAATAGTAACTTTTAAAAGTTTTTCCTGCACTTCTTCTGGTGTTAATTTAATTTCTTCTTTTTTATTCATAGCATTATATTAAAATGTTCTTTTATGGATTTTAAATATTTGATGCACTTCATTCAATTCAAGATCAAAATCTTTGTGTTCTGGACTTCGATTTCTGCTGTGGCATTTAATGGTACCTTCTTCTAAGTTTAAACCTATGATGTCTTTATGCATCATACCGTATTTAGATATGATTACAAAACCATAATCACAATCATTAAATCCATCTTTCCAATGATGTCTTTGTAACTCTCTACCTAACATTAAAGCTTTATCTGGAGTATCATACAACCCCCCTCCATTCATAGAGTCTCCTTTTGTTTTAAACCCCAAATATTTGCCTTTATAAATTTTATCAACATTAAAAGAAACTTTTTCCCAATCTTTTAACAATACAACTTCATCATTATAAACATCTACATAACTCGCATACGCATCAAAAGGAACTAAAGGAACTGTAATTGTGTAACTACCGTCTACATTTTCAGCATAAATACTACCAGCTTTTGTTTTGAATATTTCTGATGGCTCGTTTAAAACAAGATCATTGATGTTTGTTTCAATTTGCTCTTTATAGTTTTTTTCTTTTGATATTTCTCCAACACCTTTTAATATATAATCTTTGTTTATATAAAAAACTGATGAAAATTTTTCAATAAAATCAACAGTTAAATATCCATTTCTATTGTTTAGTGCCTGAGAGACAGAACCTTTATTATAACCCATTTTTTCAGCTATATCTTGCTGTTTGGTTATTATCTGCTCACCTTTTAAGTAAGCTATTGATTTTTTTAATCTTAAAACAATTTCGTCCCAATCCATATAAACTTTTTTTATATAAAAGCGTTTTCATATAAATAAATAATATAATAAAAGTTTATATAAATAGTGTTTAATATAAACTTTGTTTGTATATTTGTATCATACAACAACAAAGATATACATTTTTACAAGTTGTAAACAAATTAAAAAGTAAGAATCACTAAAAGTCGGTATATGGAAACTCTAACAATTAATAAGATAGGATTACAGGAATTTAAACAACTGATTGACTTTGTGGACTTATCTGTTATTCAAGAAGATTTACAAAGCGTTCGTCAAGCTACTTTGTTCAATTCTATCACTTTAGAAAAGTTTGATTTCTATTTATCATTTGATGTTGAAGTTGTTTTAGTAGTTAGAAATGATAAAGTTGAAATATTAGATATTTCAATTAATGAAGTTGAATTATGGAATGAAGAGGAACAAATGGAACTATCTGATAGAATGATTTTTGAATTACAAAAAGAGGTTACAAAAACTATTAAAAACTTTATATAAAAAAACTATGGAAAATTCAATTGACTTAAAATTAAACGTAAAAAACTTTTCTGGAACACTTGAAAACGGAAAAAGATATAGAATAAAATCAATAAACACTTTCATAAAAAGTAGTAATTCTTATCAATTACACTTGTTTGTTGAAGATTTATTTGAATATACATACTCAAATGATGTTTGGATGTTTAATGGCGATTTTTCAGTTATTAATTATTACAAAAAAGGGAACTACAAAATAGCATTAAGAGATTCTTTGATTGAACTGGAGAATTTAATGGGTGTGCAGTTGTTAAAAGCATCTTTAAAAGTAGCAGTTTAATTATGAGACCTCAATTAATATCCCCTAGAGAAGGACAGGTTATTTGCGAGTTAATGAACGGAAATGTAGTTAAAGAAGTAGCAGACAATTTATGTATTTCTTTTAATACTGCTGATACTCATATAAAGAACGCAAAAAGAAGAACAGGCGCAAAAACTATTGCTGAATTAGTATTTATCTTTTTAAAGCAAAACAAAGATTTATTAGCATTTGTATTTATAACTATTCAAGCTTTTTCAATGGTAAGTAATACCAATATAGAGCAAAGAAGAAGAAAAACAGGTCGTAGAACAGCAAGAACAACAGTAGTATTAAAAACACAATCAAAAGCAGTAGCATAATGAAGAAAGAAATAACAAAAATCGATAACATAATTTCTTTATATGGTAAGATTGATAATAAGACCGAATTTATTAAAGTAGTGGCAAAAGACACTAAGAGAAAACCAAATACAGTAAGAACACACTGGTTTTCTTCTGCAAACTTTTACAGTATTCCAGAAGAGTTTCAAGATAGAGTTATTCAATTAGCACAAAATACAATTGCTTGTCAAAATAAAATTATAGCCTAATGAATTACGCAGAAACAGAAACATCTTTAATTTTTGAAAAGCCATTTTTCAATTCTATGATGCAGGCAATTATCGATAAAACAACAAAAATAGCAGTTGCAACCACAAGACAAGAAATGTCTAAAGAAATTGAGTTAAACACTTCTCAAATAGCAAAATTGTTAAGCGTTAGCGAGCCTACTGTTTTAAAGTATATGAATGAAGGTTATAAAAAATTAGGTTGTTTAAAGCACACAAAACACGCTAAAAAATATACAGCATCAAAATACGATGTTTTACAATTCAAAGAAAAACTAAAAAAGTAATTGTGTCCAGAAGTAGATAAAATTACAAGTGCCTTTCCCTTGGTTTGGGGGAACTTTCGGGAAAGGTTTTTTTAATAAAAAAGTTATGAATAGAGAAATAAAGTTTAGAGGAATTGATAAAAAAACTAATGAATTTGTTTACGGTGATTTAGTTAGAATGGTGATAGGAGGTAATATCCATTTTTATATACAGCCATTAGATTCAAAAAAAATAGAAGTTCATTTTAAAACGATAGGGCAATTTACTGTTTTTTTAGATCACAAAAGATTTGCTATTTACGAAGGAGATATTATAAGTGATTGGGTTAAAGTTGATGGTGAAGACACTCAATCTAAACAGCAAGTATTTTGGAACACACAAACAGGAAGCTGGCATTTAGATATTAGTTACAAACAAGATAAAACGCAATCAGTTGATTTGTGGCTTGAATTAAAAGACTTCAAATACGAAGTAACAGGAAATATTTATAAAATGTAACTCAATGACAACAACTATAGTATTAACATCAATCGCAGTCGTAGTATTTATTTATATCTACACATTTATAGGTTTAAGAATGTTTTTTAAAAAAGACAAACTAACTGCAGATGATTACAAGTACATGGCTAACAAACAAATTATACTAAATAAAGATTGCTATGGAATGTTTGAAATACAAAAAGCACAACAAGAAATTGACTTGTATTTAGAAAGAAAGAAAAATGAAAAAAAGTAATAACTATTAAAAATTAGATTATGAGTAAAAATGAAATCACACTGGTGCAATCTCCAGTAATTAAACATCAACTTAAAGAAGTTGGAAAAGAGGTTGCAAAACGCATTAAAGATTTAGAAATTGAAACATTAGTACCAACTACTGAAACTCTAAAGCCTTTAAAAGAATTAAGAGCAGAGTTAAACAAAGAACTTAAAGACTTCGAAGATCAAAGAAAGTTTATTAAAAATGCTGTTAACACTCCTTATAATGAGTTTGAAGATGTTTACAAAATTGAAATTTCAGATAAATATAAATCGGCTGTAGATTTATTAAAAGACAAAATTTCCTTTGTAGAAGATAAAATCAAAACCGAAAAGCAAAACGCAGTTAAAGAATACTTTAATGAGTTATGTGTCGCTGAACAAATTGATTTTATTCCTTTTGAAAAATTAGGGATTAACGTAAATCTTTCAACTACTGAAAAGAAATACAAAGAGGAAGTTTACGCTTATATCGAAAAAGTAAACGATGATTTAAAACTTATTAAAACAACTGATTTTGAAGCAGAAATTTTAACCGAATACAAATCGTCTTTAAATGTTGCGAACTCAATTACAAGTGTTAAAACACGTAAGGAAAATGAAGCAAAAGAAAAAGCAAGGTTAAAGGCTCAAAAAATACAATCTCGTAAAAATCATTTAGAAAAATTAGGGATGCAGTTTGTTGGAATTACAAACGCTTATGAGTTTAACGCTGATATTTATATCACAACTTCTGAAATAGAAAATTTATCTAAAGAAGATTTTACTGCAAAATATTCTGAATGTGAAGCTAAGATAAATGACTTAAAAGCAAAAGAATTAGAAGTACAAAAAACTACTCCTGTAGATGCAGTTGCAGTTGAAAAGCCAATTATTAAAAAAGTTGCTCCTACTCCAATTTCTGCTCCAACAATTGAAAAGGAAGTAGAGCCTATAAGAACAGCATCTTTTGAGGTTAAAGCAACAATGCCACAGTTAAGAGCATTAGGAGTTTACATGAAAGAGAATAACATCACTTATAAAAACATTTAAAAATTAGAAACTATGACAAATCAAGTAGCAACATTCAACCCACAAGTAGCACGTTCATCAGTAATAAAGCAGATGGAATCTTTAGCAACATCTAAATTCATATCGTTACCAGAGAAGTTTCAAGAAAGCGTTTTTTTCGCAATGGAAAAACTATCTACTTTAAAAGATATAGAGCAAGCGGATCCCGTAAGTATTACAAAGGCATTCTTAAAAATGTTTTCTAATAAGTTAGATTTTCAAAAAAACCACTGTTATTTTTTTGTGCAAAATGATAAAAATTCAACTACAGGGAAATCTTTAAGATTTGGATGGCAGTATCAAGGTTTAATTGCAGTTGCAAAAAGAGATTGTAATGTTTTAGATATTATTCCTGTTTTAATAAACGCAGATGACCAAGTTGAAATGCATTATGAAAATGGAGTTTTAGTTGTTAAAAACCACCTCCCAACATTTAAAGGAGAAATTACAGGGGGTTATTGTGTTGTTGAGTTCAAAGACAAAGGTGTTCGTTCAAGATATTACACAAAAGCGCAATTAGACCAACGTAGAGATAAATCAATGGCAAAACAAGGTAATTTTTGGGCTTGGGAACGTGAAATGTATGAGAAAACATTGATAAATGCCACTATAAAACGAATTATTGAAACAAGTTCAAATACTGATTCTGACGACTTGTATAATGAACCAGAAACTATTGATGTAGGACACAGAGATGTAACAGAAGAAAAGGTTGTAGAGCAAAAAGAACCTGTTCAAGAACTTGAAAAAGTTACAATCTAATGTATAGGGTTATTTCAAGTGGTTCGTCTGGAAATTGTGTAATCTATCATAATAGCATTGCTGTAGATATGGGTATTCCATATTCAAAAATAGAAGCTTATAAAAACAGTTTGCAAATTGTTTTATTAACACATATCCATGGGGATCACTTTAATATCTCAACCATTAAGAAACTTGCATTCGAAAGACCAACTTTAAGATTTGCTTGTGGTGCTTTTTTAGCTGATAAATTAGAAGGAATAAAAAACATAGATATTTTAAAAGAAGGTAGGATTTACGATTATAGTTTCTTTAAAATTTCGCCAATTGTTCTTTATCATGATGTCCCAAATTTTGGATTCAGAATTTTTAAAGATGATACCAAAATTATGCATGCAACAGACACTTGTCATTTGGAAGGAATCAGCGCAAAGAATTACAATTTATACGCAATAGAATCAAATTACAATGAAGATACTGTTTTTGAAAGCATAAGAATACAAGAATCAAAAGGAGAATTTGCATATCAAAAAGGCGCAATTAATAGCCATTTATCAGAACAACAAGCTAGAGAGTTCATCTTTAGAAATAAAGGCGAAAATTCAGAAGTATTAAGACTTCATGAAAGTTCAAGTTATTAAAAAAATATTAATTCAAACCCAATAAAATGAAAGGTACAATAGTAGCACAAATCAGTCAAATAGGACAAACTTTAAAAGTAGGTGAAAATGATTTTTTAGTAAGAGAAGTTCTTTTAAAAACGGTTGAGGAATATCCAAACGTTTACAAGGCTCAATTTACAGGAGAAAAAACAACTCTTTTAGATAATTTCAAACCTAACGATATTGTAAAAATGAAATGTCAACTTAAAGGACGTGAGTACACAAACAAAGAAGAGCAGTTAGATGTTTTTATGAGTTTAAACGCTTGGGAAATAGAGTTGAATTAAGACCTTTTGGTAGTGGAGAGAGTAAAAACTACCGCACTTTTTTTCATAGTCAATTTTCCCCTCTCTGTAATAGTTGGAGAGGGGTTTTTAAAAAGTCATTAAGAGATTGCGCACAATCCCATTTAATTGGTGGAAAGCAATAAAAGTAAACAATTATCGGGATGTTTCACAAGACTGTTTTTAGTACCGATTTTTTAAAACAAAGTAAATGAGCAAAATAGAATTATATAACGAAGATAACATGAGTTTAATGGCTCGTTATCCTGATAATTACTTTGATTTAGGAATAACAGATATTCCTTATGGAATAGATGTAGGAAATATGAGTTTCGTTACAGAAAAAAAAACATTAGTTAGACAAAAAAACGGAAATAAATTAAATCCAAATAAAAATAAAAAATTAAAAGTTTCTGATTGGGATAAAGAAACACCAGATATAAATTGGTGGAAAGAGTTCTGCAGAGTTACAAGAGAACAGATTTTTTTTGGTGTTGAATATGTAGATTGGGATTTAGGAATTGGAAGACTAAAGTGGAATAAAGGCTTTGCTAAAGGAATGAGCTTTAAAAAATACGAAATGGCATATTGTTCTTTTATTAATTATGAAAAAGATATAGATTACTTGTGGGCTGGAATGATGCAGGGAAAATCAATAAACGAACCAATGGTTCAGAAAGGTAATAAAAAATTAAATGAAAAACGTTTACATCCTACTCAAAAACCAGTAATACTTTGGGATATAATATTTCTATTCTGTTTAGAAAATAATATAAGTATTAAAAACATTATAGATACGAATATGGGTTTAGCTTCATTAGTAATCTCTGGGTTAAAATTTAATGAAGTTAAAGAAATAATTGCTTGTGATATAAACACAGAATATTATACGAATGCATTAAAAAGATTAAAAAATAAACAATCACAAACAGTATTATTTTAAAATAAAAAGATATGCAAGACACAATTAAAGCAAAAAGAGCTAATAGTTTCTTAAGAAAAGCATTTTTAGAACTAAAATCAATTGAAACTACAAATCTTAAAATTGATTTAATTACTGAAAAAATGGAATCAAATCTTAAAAATATTCAGTTCGAAATAGAAACTTTAAAACTTTAAAAAATGTTACAATCTACATCATTAGAAGCTTACGAAAATAAGAAACCGAAAATTAAAAACGATCATCAAAGGATATTATTTATGATGTCTAAAAAAGAAGATTTCACTTACAATGAAATTGCTAAAATGTTAGGTTGGTCGAATCCTAATAAAGTTTCAAGACGCATTCCAGAATTAATAAGAGAAGGAAAAGTAAAAGTTAAAGAAGTTAGAAAATGTACAGTTGCTGGTAGTAATTGTAATTCTTATTTGAAAGTTTAAAAATGAAGCATTATAAAGCAATTTCAAGACTTAACCAAGTTATAGCAGATTTACAAGTAGAACTTGAAAGATTGCGTAAACTAGATTCAAAAATGGAAGGTTATGCAGGATATATTTTTATACAAGAAGATAAAAATAATATTTCAGAAGAAATAAATGATTTAACGAAAACAATGAAAGATTTAATTGAATTAAGTAAATAATGCTTAAACCAAAACAAAAAAAGTGCAAAGGAACAGGAAAAGCGAAAGGTTTTGGGTGTGGAAAATTAACAGCGCACAGAACTTACGGACTTGGTAAAATGTGTTGCTGGAGCAAATGGCTTTTAGAATCTGAAAATGGAAAAGAATATTTACAAAAAGCAACTTTAAAAGTTACTGCACCAAGAAAGGAGTTTGAAGCATTTAAAAAAGAACGTAAAGAAAGAATTGGTTTAACTGCATTATTAGAATCTGTAAAAAATGTTTGTCATAAATACATAAGATTAAGAGATGAAAATAAACCTTGTATTTCTTGTCAAATGCCATACCAAACAAACCACCAAGCAGGACACTTTTACAAAGCAGAATTATTCAGTTTAGTTCGTTTTAACGAGTTTAATATTAACGGACAATGTGAACAATGCAATTTAAGAAGGGAAGGAAATGAGAGTGAATATAGGATTAATTTACCTAATAGAATTGGTTTAGAAAACTTCAAAGAATTAAACAAGATTGCAAGTTTTGAAAAAAGAACCAATCATAAATGGGATAGGCAAAATTTAATTGAGATTAGAAATTACTATAAGAAAAAGATAAAAGAGTTATGATTATTAAAACTTCATCAAATAAAGACGTTTTAAAGGCAAAAGAATATTTTGATAAGCTAATTAACCAAGATTGTAAATTTGAACTTAGAAAGATAATAGAATCACGTTCAAGCCTTCAAAATTCATCTTTACACTTATTCTTTGTTTTTATAGCCGATGAACTAAATAATTTAGGACTGACTTTTAATTATGATGGTTTAAATATTAAAGGTTTAGAAAGTAGATATACAACATTAATTGTAAAGGAATTTATTTGGAGACCTATTCAAATTGCAATGTTTGGGATTCAAAGCACTAAGAAAATTAACACACAACAAATTAACGAAATCATTGATGTTATTACAAAGTATTTCGGAGATAGAGGGATTAATCTTGAATTTCCTTCAATAGAAAGTTTAATGAATAAATAATAATCAGCAATATTTATAAGAAAATGAATTTATTTGAAGAATTAGAAGTAATAATTAAATCTTACTACAAAGTAAACTTAAAAGGAATTTCACAAGAAAAAGACTACATCTATTCGAGATATATTTTTTCAAAAATAGCATTTGAAAATGTAAAAACTTCTAAAAGTGCAATAGGTAATTTTTTAAGAAAAAAACACGATTCTATAATTAATTACCTAAATAAATTTGATGGTATTTTAAAGATAGATAAAGAATTTGAACAGAACTACAAATCTATTTTAAGAGATTTTAAAAACTTAGATGATTCTTTATTAAGCTTTAACGAAAGAGCTAAAAAGAATCAATTAGAATACCATCAGCAAAGAGTTCTTGAGTTAACAAAAGAATTAAATCTATAAAAATAGATATTATGAAAAATTATATTATATTTGCGATGCGAAACAGTTTAAATAGTGTTGTATTCCAAATACAAAATTTACTTACTTACAATAAAGGTATAGTACCCCATTCTTATTTCAGCAATGCTATAAGTCTGTTTCGCAAAAACAGGGGACTATACCCTCATTTTATTAATTTAACTAATTTTCTAATGCGAAACAGGGAAAAAAAAGTTATTAGTATTTCTTACATATTACTATTAACATCTTCAGTATATAATTTCTTTTATTTTCTTTCTGGAATATCTAAAACTTTTTTGATATGAACGTTTTAGACCTACTCAACAAAGAAATATCTTCTGTTTTTAATTGTGATTTAAAAAGTAAATCACAAAAAATAGAAGTTATAAACTCAAAATATGCGTTTTGTCAAATTGCACGTAAAGAATTAAAAATTAACTTTAAAGATATTGCTATTTATCTTGACCAAAAACACGGAACAGTAATGTCTAAAGTGAAAAAATTTGATGGCATCTACTTGTCTGATAAAAATTTCGCAAAAGGCTATGATACTATTTTGGAAAACTTCACAAGAGAAAAATATAAACTTAAAATTTCAAAACTAAAAGGAAACGATTTAAAAGAGTTTTTAAGGAATGAAATACAATTCCACAGCACCAAGGTTATATTTTTAAAAGAACAACTTAAAAGAGCGTAGAAATGAACGGATATGAACTAAATAGAAAATGGTTTAACTTCTCTTTTGAAAATAAAGAAGCAAAACCAATTCACACAGCTATATACATATATGCTATTGAGCATTGCAATAAATTAGGTTGGAAAAAAGAGTTTGGATTTCCTACAGATTTAGTGATGGAGGTATTAAGTATAAAATCTTACAATACTTATTCAAAAGCTTTGAAAGATTTGGTTGATTTTGGCTTTATAAAGATGATTGAAAAGAGTAAAAACCAATGGACTGCGAACTTAATTGCTCTATCAAATTTTGATAAAGCAGATAACAAAGCACTTGACAAAGCAACTGCAAAGCACACGTCAAAGCAACTGCAAAGCACATATCAAGGCACTATACAAAGCATTGATAGTATAAATAAACTATTAAACAAAGAAACTATTAAACTAATAAACAAACAAACAAAAGAGTTTTGTGATTTTGTAAATAAAAATTCAGATTTAATTTTTTTAAAAGAAAATAATTTTGATGATTTAATTTCTTTGGATGATGATTTTTTAAAAATGATTTGTGATTATTTCTCTCAAACAAAAGAACATTTAAAAAGAAGTGTTTGGAGTTTTTTAAATCAATTAAAAAATGAAAATAAATTAATTGATTTTAAAAATCAAACAATTGCATACATCGAGTTTAAGAAAATTTCAGAAGAAAAAAAACATAATTGGCAAAACTTTAAGTATGAATTTGAGAGTAATAAACTTGATGATTTTGTAGATAAATTATCTAAAATCCAAAAAAGAGAAAATAAAACTAATGCAGTTGTAATAAATTAACAGATGAAAGCAGTTCAAGAAATACAGGAAAGTCAAAAAACAATCGGTAACAGGAAATACCATGCTTTAAAAACCTATGATTTTGAAAATATGTCAGTAGAAGATATTTTGAAATTCAAAAAAGAACGCAAAATGACTGTTGCACAAGCTGAAAAAGAAATTGAAAAATATGAAGCAAAATTTAAATTAACTGAATATCAACTTAAAATAAAAAAAGAATATTCAAAAAAAATACTTAATCCTGAAACAAAATCACCTAAAAAATTAACAGCAGAAATTCTTTATAATGCTTTTATAAATAGATATAGTTTCATTTACGGAAAAGATTATGACGTTCAAAAAGGTTCTGATTCTTTAGAAAATTTAAAAACATTGCTTTTTTACTTTACAAGAGATGATCGTTTTTTTGAGCAACAGAACTTAATTAAAAAAATAGATTTTGGTACTAAAATAAAAGAATCAAAACCATCATTTAGCAAAGGTTTTATTTTAATTGGTAGCTATGGAGTTGGAAAAACTTCCTCTATGAATACTTTTCATATTGTTTTTAAAGAGCTTTTAAAATTAGGTTATGATGTGCCAATGTTTAGAGTTTTTACAACACAGCAACTCGCTGAACTATTTGAAAACTGTAAAAATGAAGAGGATAAAAAAACATTTTGGAGTAACATAAAAACAGGAAGAGTGTTTTTTGATGATTTGAAATCAGAAAGCAAAGCTTCAAATTATGGTATTAAAAATATCATGGAAGAAACTCTACAGAAAAGAGAGTATATGGTTGATTTTGTATCTATCAATTTTGCAGAAAATCATCCAGAAAATGTGCCACAAGCTTTACTTGAAATAGGTCAAAAATACGGAAGCAGAGTATTTGACAGAATATTCTCAAAATGGAATATAATACAGTTTAAAGGAAAGTCTTATAGAGGGGTTGGAAAATGAGCAACTACCAACGAATTAAGAACGAACCAAAAGCAATTTTTTATAAACGGTGTTGGCAACTGATAAAAAGCCACATTAAATTTGATAAAAATTAAAATATAAATTATGAGTAAGAAAATAGTAACATTTGATTTTGATAGTACTTTAAGCACTAAAATAGTACAAGACTTTGCAAAAAGTTTAATTTCTAAAGGAATAGAAGTTTATGTGTTAACAAGTAGATATGACGAATTAACTAAACACAATTACGTACCAAACCCAATAAATGAAGATTTATATAAAGTTATTGATAATTTAGGAATAGACAGAACTAAAATAAGGTTTCAATGTATGCGCCCAAAATCTGAATATCTATTTAATACTAAAGTAATTTGGCATTTAGACGATGATTGGGTTGAAGTTAATGAGATAAATAGCCAAACTAAAACAAAAGGTATAGATGTTACTTTAAAAGGTTGGAAACAAGAATGTTTAAATTTATTAGAATTATGAAAATATACGAATTTCAAACAGAGTTAAAAAGAGGTAAAATATTAACTAATAATGATTTTACATTGCATGAACATTCTTCTTTAGATTTTCTGGAAAAAGATAAAAGATACAAAGTAACAATTCAAGAGTATGATTAACACGTATGAGTGGGTGGCTTTTTATTTGTTGCTAACGGATTTGGTTATGAATAGTTTTTTAATTAAATAATAAATAAAGATGAAAATAAAAGAAATAGCTAAACAATTAGCTAACAAAATAAACCAAGAGCATTATGTTATGCAGTATCTTGATAAAATACAAAGAGGTGCTTATAACAAAGGTTTTAAAGACGCTGAAAGTAAAAAATTAGTTATAACCGATGTTGGTAATTGGGTTGCGATTGAAAGCACTGAACAACCTGAAAAATGCACTGAAGTTGTGGTAATTTATAAAGATGGTAGAAAAGCTGTAGCCTTATTTGATGGGGATGGAAGATTTTATATAGAAAAAGATGACTGGGATATTACAAATATGATTGCAAAATGGCATAGGCTACCATAAGCAACCTTGTTACCAACGTATTTGTATAAGGTTTGTAAAGAATTCTAAATTGTACGTTTTTAGACAAAAACAAACCAAAAACTAAGCTATTACTAATAAAAACAGGGAATTCAACTTTATAAATTTTATACATTGTTGTATGACGAAACGTATTAATAAACACGAAATATTATGAAAGGAAAAGAGCGAATAGAAAGATTTAACCAAGAGACAAGCGATTTAAAGAGAAGTGAACAGTTATTGGCATTAGCAAGATATATGTTTTGGAATTATGACGATTATTCTGGTAAGAAACCAGAAGATTATTTAAATGAATTTCTTAGCCAATAATTGCATGCAACGTGTTACGGCTATGAGTTGAATTTTTGCGAATTTAAAAACTAAAAATATGAAAAACAGAATTGAATTAACGATTGAACACAAAGACCATTATACAGTTGAGCTTACTAATGGCAATGGAGATACTTTTACCTATAACCCTCAAAAACACGAAGGGCTTGAAGACTTCCTAAGTGGAGCAAAAATTTTACTTATAGCCGATGTTAGCAATAGTCGTTTAGACGAACTTGAGCAAGAAAACAAGAAACTTCGATTTATGGTTGAAAATGGCTTAGGTGAAAAAGACTTAGAAAACGATTGTTGCTAACGTAATTGTATAACAAATGAAACGAATAAATTATGACAGAAAGCTGGTTAAAAAAACAGAAAAAAGCAGAACTTTTATTAATAATAGAAGAGTTATTAGATGATATTCATTATTTAAAAATTGAAAATAATAATCTGAAACCTAACAAAAGAAGAAGAAGGTAGTTTTTTTTGTTATACGTTGTTCTCTAACGTATTAATTTTAACATAATAAATATGAAAATACAAATTTACACAAGTTTACAAATAGGTTTAATGTTTAGTTGGGGTATAAACTACGAAAAAAGAAAATACATAACCTTTGAAATACCTTTTTTAATAATACAAATACTTTGGTTTAAGCACCAGAAAAATTAATATGTTTTAGAACGAAAAGCATATGAAAAGTAGCGTGTTAAAGCACGAAAGTTAATAAATAAACAATAACCCTATCGCTTTATTTTGCGGTAAACAAAACAGAAATTATGAATAAAGTACAGAACATTGAGGTAATTAACCTACAAGAAAAAAACGGTAAACTAGTAGCTATTATTAGTTACCAAGATTTAAATGAAATACATAACATTAATAATGGCTATAACTGGCAAGAAGTACCTGTAAATATTAGAGCTATGCAAAAAAGTAGTAGAGATAATTATCTAGTAGACCAAAGCGAAAAGTTTTTTGTTGATGTAGCAAATAGTGAGCAAAATAAAGTACAGACAGGAAGTAAAACAGAAGACCTAATCTAGCTATTTTTTATATGCAGTGTTGTGAACTGGTTGCCCTTTTCATAACACTTGCGTATAGATTGGGCAACTTGTTTACAACTACCATATAAAAGAATAATAACCTAAACAACTGAAAATGAAAGTAAAGCAAGATGATATTTTAAAGAAGTATATTAAAAAGCTAAAATATTTAAGGTATTCAGAAAGCACGATAACCAGTTACTCTAATTATGTATTAATATTTTTAGAAACAATTAATAAAAATTACCAACATTTAACTGGATCAGATTTTCAAGTGTTTTTAGATAATTATAATTTTAGTTCGGCATCACAGCAAAATGGTGTTATTTCTGCAATAAAATTACTTTATGAAAAAGTTTTAAATAAAAAATATAAAAAAGTAGATTTTTCAAGACCAAAAAAAAGTACAAGTTTGCCAATTATCCACAGTCAAGAAGAAATGCAAATGCTTTTTAATGTATGCTCTAATTTAAAACATAAAGTAATAATTGCATTACTGTACTCTTGTGGTTTAAGAATATCTGAATTACTTAATTTAAAATGGCAAGATGTAGATAGAAGTTTAAAAATAATTAGAATAATAAAAGGGAAAGGCAATAAAGATCGACCAGTTATGCTCGATGAAAAATTGATACCCTTATTAGAAAGTTATGCTAGAAAATATAAAACTAAAAAGTATGTTTTAAAAGGTCAAAAAACTGAAAAATATAGTGATACTTCAGTAAGGCAAATTTTAAAACAACTTTCTAAAAAAGCAGGTTTAAATAAAAGAATTTACCCTCATTTATTAAGGCATAATTGTTTTACACACATGGTAGAAAATGGAATTGATATAAATTTAATTCAAACACTTGCAGGTCATAAAAGAGCATCAACCACAAGAATTTACACGCATTTATCAAACAATTTTATAAGTCAGATTAAATCTCCCTTAAATAATATTTCTTTTGATTAAAGAAGCTATATAAAAATCTAATTTTTGTTTGCTGTTTATTGCTAGAAAAACACTATATTTACATATTATTCAACCTATACGTTAGGTTACTTCCTGAATCGTTCAAGAAATCCCCACGCAATTTCTGAACAAACACAAAAATTTTATTAATATTAATTAAGGCATTTTTTTATGCTTCAAATAATTACGTTTCAAATTGGGACTGACATTATTGGTCAGCCTATTTACCACACTCATTATGTTTCAGAAAAAGAACATAATGGAGGTGTTTCTGTTGTTGTTAATAGTTTAACTCATAGGTAAGTTATGGAAGCAAGTGATTTAAGGATTGGGAATTATGTTTGGAGAACAAACAAACATACAAGTGATAAAATGTTAATTCAATTAACAGCGAGTTGTATTTTAGATATTAGTTCGAATGGAGAGAAATCTTCTTTTATATACGAACCAACACTATTAACAGAAGAGTTAGTAAAAAGACTTTGCTACTTTAATGAATTAGTAAAAGACTGGGGAAAACGAGAAGTAAACGAATGGGAATATTTTAATAGATATGTTTTTTACAACGTTTTAGATGGAACTTCAAACTTAGAAATACACGCAATACATTCTAAATACGGAGATAGTAATAATTTAGAATTTTGTTTATCAATCGACGAAAACGAAAGACAAGGTTGTGAAGAAATCAAGTATTTACATCAATTACAAAATGGTGTACATTTTTTAACCAACCAAGAATTAGAAATTAAATAATCTTCTTATGAAAGTACTAATAGAAGTTAACTTAAGCACAATTAAAAAAGGTAAAAGCGATTTACTTCTATTAGAAGCAAAAGACTATTTAGAAAAAGAAGAAAATATAATAAGTAATTTATTCAAAGAATTAAACTCGCTTAACGAAAGAGTTAGCGGAATAGAAGAGTTTTTAGTTTTATAAAAATAAGCAATGAGCCTAACACCTAAACAAGAAAAATTTTGTCAAGAGTACGTTAAGACTGGTAATAAATCAGAGGCTTATAGATTGTCTTATTCTACTAAAAATCAATCTAAAAAATCAATAAACGAAAACGCTTCAAGGTTATCAAAAGAAATCAAGGTTTTATCAAGGATAACTCAACTTCAAAAAGAATTAGCAGAACGAAATAAAATGGATATTGACGAGTGCGTTCAGAAACTATCTGCAATGGCTCGTTTTGATTTGTTGGATTTATATAATGAAGATGGAACTTTAAAAAACTTAAGTGATATTCCTGTTGAGTCCAGAATGGCAATTGAATCTTTAGACGTTGACGAAATAAGAGTTGAAGGTGCTGTTATTGGTCACACTAAAAAAGTGAAACTTTCAAGTCGTAGATCAAATATAATAGAACTAATGAAACATTTAGGAGGTTACGAAAAAGACAATAACCAAAAAGGTATTTCTGCAAGATTAATTGTAGACAAAAGCGATTACGAAAACAAAACATAATCAATGCCAATAGCATACACAACAACTTATTGGAAAATAAAGGAATTGACTAAACCTGTTAAGCTTCTGCAGGGTGGACAGCTCTAACCCCTCATTTCTTTTGATTTGAGGGGTTAGAGCTAAAAATACAAGGAGCAGGAAAAAACATAGCAACAGCATTACATTTACTCGAACGTGCAGAAGATGAGGAAATCTTCAAAGACACAATCACAATAATGTCAGATACTTATGACAACTTAAAAGATGGTGCAATAAGTGATTTTGAATTTATTTTTAAAGAGTGGAAAATGGATTTTTACGATTACTACAATAAGCAATCTAAAACTCTCACTTGGTTTGGTAAAAAAATACAATTTAGATATTTAGACAATAATAAATCAAACAAAGGAAAAGGACCACGAAGAGGAATATTATATATCAATGAAGGAAATCGTGTTGGCTGGGAAGCAGTAAAACATTATGTAGCGAGAAGTAAAGAGGTTTATGTAGATTTTAACCCAGACTTTGAGTTTTGGGCGCACAAAGAACTATTACCAAGGGACAATTGCGAAAGAATAATTGTTACGTATAAAGACAATGAGATGTGTCCTCCTAACGAGGTTAACTACATAGAAAGCAGAAGAGATAATGTTGAGTGGTTTAAAGTTTACGGATTAGGGCAAACAGGAACTTATTCAGAAAGAAGAGTATATCAGTATCAAATTGTTGATGAAATACCTAAAAAGGCTAAAAGATTGCCTTCTGGAATGGATTTCGGGCAAAGTCCAGACCCAACTTGTAGGGTTGATATGTGGTTAGATGGTATTGATTTGTATTTAGATGAAATATTCAGCGAGAATAACTTAATGCCAGAAAAGATACAAGGAGCAGAAAGAGATAGTATTGTTGATAGAATGGATCAACTCGTTTTAAGAGAAGTAAAAAGCATTGTTCCTATAGAGAAGTTTGTTAGAGATGATGAGTTTTACCTTGGTTATGATAAGAATAAATACAAATCTATTGCTTTAACTCCAGATGATATTTTAATTAAAACCGAAATAAGAAAAATAAAATCTTGGTTAATAATTGGAGATAGTTCTGGTAAGGTTGAACTATTAAATTTAAGATTACACGGATATAATGCAAGAGGTGTAAGTAAAACTAAAGGTAGTCAAGGAATAGGAATAAAAAGAATGCAGTCTTATAATTTAAAAGTTACCAGAAAGAGTGAAAATATTATTAACGGAATGGATAGCTGGTTAAGAAAATTAGATCATAATGGAAATATCATTCCAGAACCTGATGGACACGAACCTGACACACTTGTATCTGCAAGATACGTCTGTTTAGCTAAAGCACTTTGGTAGAGATGAATCATAAAGAATTAACAAAAATAGCCTCAAAATGGCTTAAAAAACATAGTAGTAATACTCAAATACCTAATTGTAGTACGATTGCTTCTGAGATTACCTCCAATACAATAAGTGGCGAAATACCAGACGTTTTAGGTTGGTGTTATTGGACGAGTGTATTAATAGAAACTAAAGTAAGTAGAAGTGATTTTTTACGAGATTTTAAAAAGCCATTTAGACAATTTGCTGATATTGGAATGGGTGAATTTAGATATTATATGTGTCCTAAAGATTTAATAAAAATTGAAGAAATTCCCGAAAATTGGGGTTTGCTCTACTGTAATGAAAAAGGAAAAATAGAGATAATTAAAGTAGCAAATAGACAAAAGGCAAATTTACAATGCGAAAGAACAATATTACTATCTCTTTTGAGAAGAAAGGCAATCGCTAAAAATTAACAAAATGTGTAAGGCTAACGAAATAAGATGTCCTAATTGCAATAGAAAGATTTGTGATGCTACAGGAGAATTTCATTTAAAAGTGAAGTGTCCTAAGTGTAGAAACGAGTTTGAACATAGAACTGATGATTTGAATCATTTTGAAGGAACAACTAAAACTCTTACAATGCTAAATGCTAACGGACGAGTATATGGGATGTAGCGTGTAAAAAATCTAAAGTGGTCAAATTCGACCACTTTAAAACTAAATAAATAATAACCTTTAATAAAGCCCTAAACAGCTATATTTTATATACTGTGTTAGGCACTTTTAAAATTATGAGATTTATAACACTATTAGGATTGACAGTAATTGCAAAATGTATTAATACTGTAGAAATACAACAATGGACTGGTTTATTGGTTACGGTTATGATGATAGGCTTGTTGGTTGATGTGTACGAACTTTATTTAAAAAGCAAAAAGCAATAATTTTTATTTTGCCTAACAAAGCTCAATTGGTTATGCAAAAATTAAACTACTTAAAAACAAATAGTTAGTCTACTTTTTACACAGGGTGGAGACAAAACAATTACTACTTATTTATTTTTAGTAAATCATTGAGTTGACAAGTAAGATAAAAAGTAAACAAATGAATTTACTAAAATAAAATAGTTATGGAGATTATAAAGACTTTAAATTCGGAGGATCTTAAAGAAATTCAAAATTGTTATAATAAATTTTTACCCGATAAATAAATACAGCTATGATAGAGATACAAAATAAAAAAATAGGAGAAACTAATCATAAGACATTTACATTATTGAATGATGGATTTATCCCTTCTGGTTTTGTGCAAATGGAATGTAGGTTGTCTGACATGGATTGTGAAGGTGAAGCCTTTTTTATTTTAGTTGAAGATGAAGACGTTGCTAAAAATGGAGACTACTCCCCTTTAGAGATGGATAAGCAAGAATTAAAACAATTCATAGACTATTTGAAAGAATGTCACGAATTGATGCCTTAATAATATAGCTATAGAGAGACTAAAAATAATCAAAAATGAATAGAGAAGAATATACTATTGAATTTGTGGAAGATAGCTTTTCAGTTGCTAAAACAAGTAGTTGTCCTAGTTGTAAAGGTTGGATTTGTTTTTTACCTGATATCAAAAGCTTAATAAAAGAGGACTGTAAACGAGTGATTGGATTACTTAAAAAAACTGGTGTTGATATAAAAAGCGTTGACAGGATAAGTGTTAAAGAATGGAATTGCACTAATTGTAAAACTATTTATGTAAATATAAAAGAGCAAACTATCGTTTTTAATTAATTGGGTTTCTTTTATTCGAAATAGTGATAACAAATCAAATTTAAAACATATAAACTATTTAGAATAGATATAAACTAAAAAAAATATTAATTGAAATAGATTTAAATAGATTGAATATCGTTTAAGTGGTTGTTTTACAGTTTTTTATGTCAATTTTTAATATTATATTTGATATGTATTTAGGTATGCGTTGCCACAATTACCTATTTTGAACATTAAGAGGGTTTTGAACGCCCTCTTTTTTAATAAAATCAAATAATCATGAGCAAAGTTATAAGATTAAATAAAGAAAACGAAGAAACTTATATTGCTATTTTAAAAGACAGTAAAAAAGTTAATATATGGTGTGACAAAGATATTAGATGTAAAATATCGGATATAGATTTTGGTAAAATAATTAATTTCTCTATTGAAAAATTAACTGTTTTAAAAGGGTATTTAATGGGTGAAATCTTAGTACAACATATAGACAACCCTGTAGTTGTTAGGTTTTGTGTTGATGAAGAAGGAGGTTTAAATATAGATTCAATCATACTTATTAATTAAAAAGGCATTATACAAATGGAAGAAAACGAAATACAAGGAGAAAACGAAGATCAGTTAATTGATTTAATTGGTATTTACGGAGAAGCGAATTTAATAAAATACCTATCTGAAAGTATTTTAGATAAAGAAAGAATTATTAAAATGCACGAACAAGGTTAACCTAAATTAAACCTAAATCCCCTTCACAAACACAAATTTTCTACAAAAAACTAATAATTTTTAAACAAATTTACTTTTTATTTAGAATCATTCTAAATAATTTACTATCTTTGATAAGATTTTAGAGAGCCATTGAGCACCAATAAATCAAGAACTTAACTGTTATTGGTGTGAGCTTTAAAGATTATATTCCTACAATTAATGTACAATTTGGTAATTCTACCAAAAAAACACCTACAACATTAACTGTTGCAAAGAATAATATAAATCACTTTGCAAACATTTCTAAACTCGCTTCAAGTTTTATAAACAATGGTTCTCCTGTTTGGAGAAACTTATCTGAATTAATCTACTTATTAGATTGTTATGAAGACAATCCAGTAGTGCAAGCAATCATTAACATTGATGCTGATGCTTTTGGAAATATGAAGTTTTATATAAAAGATTTAAAAACGGAAGAAATAGTTCCTTTAAATCGATACGAAAAAGACAACGGAACACTTGCAAAATTACTAAACAATCCAAATCCTTTACAATCTACAAAAGAATGGTTAAAGCAAATTAGAGTTAACTATAAAGTATTTGGAGACGGATATATCTACGGTTCTGTTCCTGTAGGTTTTGAGGATTCTTTTGATTATCAAGATATAAAAGTTTTAAACGGTTTACCACCTTACATGATGTCGCATGTACTTACTGGTAAATGGCTGGACGCTTCAAATAAAAACGATATTGTTGAAAAATATGTATTAAACAGTTTTAACGGTTATAAAAGAGATTTGCACCCAAATACTGTACTTCATTTAAATGATATAAATATAAGATTCGACCAGAATTTCAATAAAGGAAAATCAAAACTTTTAGCTTTAAAAATGCCTATTACAAATATTGCAAAGGCTTTTGAGAGTAGAAATGTTATGATTATGAGACGTGGTGCAATGGGTATTTTATCCTCTGATGCACCTGACAATATTGGAGGAACTTTACCAATAGGAGAAGACGAAATTACAGACATTCAAGAAGCGTATAAAAAGTATGGATTATTAGAAGATCAATATCCTTACTTTATTTCTCCAGTTCCTGTAAAGTACCAACAAACAGCAATGAAAGTTAAAGACTTAATGCTGTTTGAAGAGATAGAAGCAAACGCAATAGCAATCGCTACAGCTTACAATATTCCAGAACTTTTAGCAAAATACTATATCAAAGGAGGGACTTTTGAAAACCTAAGCGCATCCGAAAAAAGATTATACGATTCTACAATCATTCCAGAAAGTGAAGACTTTATAAATGCTTTAAATGGCTTTTTAAAATTAAAAGATTTCGGAATAGAATTAATAGGCTCATTTGACCATTTACATATCCTTCAAAAAAATAAAAAAGAAGAAGCTGAAACTTTAAAAGTTAGACAAGAAGTTTCTGAAAAGAAATTTATGAGCGGTTTAATTACTTATGGGCAGTATGCTGTAGAAATTGAAACAGAACTTTTTAATAAATCTTTAGAGAATTTATATATCTGGGATTTAAACGAAAAGCAATTAAACGCAATTTTCGGCAAGCAATCTACAGAATTTAAAAAAGAAGAAAGCAATGAAGAGTAGCATTATAAAAAATATAGAAACCCAAATTGAAAAAGCAACAGACCCAAAAATTAAAGATGCTTTAAAGCAAAAATTAAAAGTTTTGAAAAGCAATAAAATTATACTGAAATGATTTACTCCAGAGAATTAGATGAGAATTTTGAAACTAAAGAACTTTTGTTTGATAGTTTAAGAAAAAATATCAAAGAAATTATAAATATAAAAAGAGCAAAAATCCAAAAATCCCTTGAAAAAGGATCTTCTGTAAAATGTAAGGTTTTAGATGTTTCTAAAATAGATTTTTCAAATAAGGATTTTGTAAAGGATGATAATTTCTATTACATAGCTGTAAATACAACTTGGATATTAGATTCTCATATCGATTTACATGTAGATGGTTTATGGACTAAATCAGCAAAAGAAAGAAATAGAAGAAATTATTTAGTAGATACTCATATAATGACAATGGGTACAACATTAGCGAAAAAAGAAGATGTTGAAATTTTAGTAGAAAACATGCCTTTCTCTGCTTTAGGTTTTAATTATAAAGGAAATACCCAGGTACTAATTTATAAGATACCTAAAGACAAATTATCCAAATTAGCAAAAGATTGGATTGATGAGGGTTATTCAATTGAAGCGAGTGTTAAAATGCAATATGTAATTATTGATTTTGCAATGAACAGCATCCTTGAAGAAGATGAAAGTTCTAAAAAACTATATGATGAGTACATCAATAAAATAGCTAATAAAAAAGAGTTCGAGGATGAATATGGAGAAATACCATACTTCTTTATAATTAGAGAGGCTAAAAATATAGATGAAAGTTCTCTTTGTTTACGAGGAAGTAATCCTGTAACTGGAGAAATTAAAAATATTGAGCCGTCGAAAGACACTCAAAAACAAAAAGAAGCCGAGAAATCACTTCAACTAGAGAAACAAAAATTTATCACAAACCTTTTAAACATTTAACAGATGGAATTTAAAAAATTATCAGTTGAAGACATTCAAAAATTATCAACTGAAGAACAGACAACTTATTTTGCTAACAAAGCAGAATTTGAAAAATCAGAAATGATTAAAACATTCAATGCAAAAATTGAAGAGCAAACAAAAAACTTTTTAAGCAAAGATGAAGCAGAGAAATTAAAAAATGATTTCAGCGCACAAATTAAGGATATGCCTATTGCTGAATTAAACAAGTATACTGAAACTATTGCAGATCTTAAAAACGAGATCAAAACAGTTGAAGACTTAGCAAAGGAAATTAAAGGTATTGCAAAAACGCAAGGCGAAGCAATGAGAAAAATGGAAGGTGGAAACGCTATTCCAGAAGTTCGTAAAAATGCAGATAGAAAAACTCATCTCCAAGAATTGATTAAACAATCTTTAAGTTCTAAAGAATTTGCTGATTTTAAAAATAAGGGATTTATAGGGGCGTCTAACAAGATGGTTTTAGGACAAGAAGGTAATAAAGTTCAATTAAAAACTTTAGGAGAAAATGGTCAAGGTGTTTTAGTTGAAAAAGCAACCGTAAGCACTACAAGTCATACAGGTAATGTTTTAATTAGTGAAGTTTCTGACATTGTTAGAGATGATGCACCAACAAGAGTTTCACACGTTAGAGACTTATTAAACGTAAGCATGACAAGCCAAGCGCAAGTTGTAGCTGGTCAAGTTTATGACTTTACAGATGCTTTAACTTTAGGGGCAGTAATGTTATCTGAAAACGGACAAGCACCAGAAAGTGTTTTCAAATCAAAAGAAAATACTTGGGGATTAAAAAGAATTGCAAACTCTATGAGATTATCAAAAAGAGAAATTGCAGTTAATGGTCTTGACTGGGTAATGGATAAAGTTTTAGCAAAATTACCAGATGCTACTTTATACGTAGAAGATGTACAATTGTTATTTGGTGACGGTTTAGGGGAAAATGTATTAGGTTTAGCGAAAGGAGCGCAAGCTTTTGACTTATCTGCTAGTACTTATTCTGCAACAGCAATTGCATCTGTAGCAACTTACAACTCAGGCGCACAGTCATTAATCACTTTTGCAGATGTTCATGGATTGAAAAATGGAGACAACTTAACACTTGCAAGTGCAACAGCAACAGGTTACAATAAAACTCATTCAGCAGTAGAAGTTGTAAACACTACACAAGTAGTTATTGATTTTGCTTATGTAGCTGAGGCTGATACTTCTGCTTGGACAGGTTCTTCTAAATCTCCATTTAGTAATGAAATTGATAACGCACAAGAATACGATGTGTTAGCAGTTGCAGATGCAAACTTGGAGGCTGGAGAATACGCTTGTACAGGTCATGTTATACATCCAAGTACAGCGACTAAATTAGGATTATTGAAGGATTCACAAGGTAATTACTTAAATCTTTCTAAAGATGCTAATGGAAGAGTAACAGGGGTTAATGGTAAGCCTTTAGCGGTTACAACTGCAATGCCTTATGGTAAGTTCTTATCTGGGGATTTTTCAAGAAATGGAGTTGAATTAAGGGAATTTACACCGTTAAACATTCAGTTCGCAGAAGATGTTGCAAGCGTTCAAAAAAATGAGATTGTTATTGTAATTCAGGAAGAAATCATTTTCCCTATTTACAATCCTTTCTGGTTCACTTTTGGAAAGTTTAGTACTGCTAAAACTCAATTAGAAACAGCTTAATATTAATTATGAAGCTGGTAATTAAAGGAGATGCAAATAAATTAGAACGTTTAGAGAAAGAACTTAGGTTAAGACTTAAACGCGATGGTTTAAATGCATCTCTAATAAAAGGCAAAGGCAAGGAAAAGCCAGAAGTTACAAAAACCACAACTGAAGATAAACCACCACATTGGAAAGAAGTAGTTGCATCTGTAAAAGAAGCAGAAACTTTAGAAGATTTGGTACAATTTGAATCAGATGAAAGAGCATCAGTTATTAAAGCTGTTGCAGAAAGAAGGTTAGAATTAGAAGCAATATAAGTTATGATTATCTCTGGAGCATATTTTAATGTCGATTTGTTATTAAAAAATACTGATAGCACAATTCCGAATGCAGAAGCTTTAGGAGTTGGCAGTCAGTTAAACAATGGAATAGCAAAATATGAGCCAGAGGTACTTATAAAGTGTTTTAGCTATTCTTTGTATAAAGAATTTATGTCTCAATTTGAAAACTATGTAATCAAAGAATCTGCAGAACAAAAATGGAAAGACCTTTTAACAGGAAAAGATTACCAAATTAACGATAAAGACTATTCTTGGAGAGGTTTAATATTCGAGGAAGCAGGAGTTAAAAAAAGTTTGATTGCAAATTATGTTTTTCACAACTGTATAGCAAGAGGTAATACTAACATAGGTATTCAGAAAGAAAAGTCTGCACAAGAAATGCAAACAATTAAAACTTTGTATATCAATTCTTGGAACGACTTTGTTGAAATGACAACGATAAGCAATAACGGATTAGTTTCATTGTATCAATTTATAAATGATATGAACGAAATAAACTCAAACACTTATCAAAATTTCAATCCAACTGCTTTTAAAAAGATGAATCAATTTTCGATATGATAATTCCAGAAGAAATATTAGAAAAAGTATTTGATACGTTACCAGAAATTACAATAGCGGGTATAGATCATCAATGCTTTTTTAATTACGGAACATTAGAAGAACTCATTTTATTGTTAAACGAAAAAGAGACAAAGCAAGAAAGTAGATACCCTTTGATTTGGCTGTTAACTGAATTTAAAGAAACAGGAGATATTGACAATCACAATAAAACAACGATTATCGATTTAAAATTAGTTTTAGCAACTTTTTCGAACGAAGCTTATACTTCAAAAGAAAGTTTAGAAGCAACTTTTAAACCAACCTTATTTCCTCTTTTACAGAACATCGTAAAAGCTTTAGACCAATCAGGAAGAACGCAAAGAAAAAAAAAGGATGAAACTGTAAGGTATAAATTCTACAAAAAAGAACTAAAAGAAATTGCAGAAAAGCAGTTTAACATCATTCTACAGGACACTTGGGATGCAATTCGATTCGAATGCACTTTAGAGTTGAATGATTCGCAAGGCGAAATTAGAATAATTTATAAAAACAATTTTTAAAAACATAGAAATTATGTCACAAGAAATAATTAATGAAGTGTATAGTGCAGGTACACAATCTAAGAACTTAGGTCGAAAGGCTCAAAGAGCAATAAAAAATGTAAAAACTATCATTTTAGGAATGGAAGATTTTGCATTTGCAACGTTAGCAGAAGCAAAATCAGGTTCTGCAACACTAACAGGAATAACCGCTAAAAATTTAGTTCCTTTTCCAAATGTGGTAACTATTGAAGCTTCAAATATTGAGCCTACAATAGCTCAAAAACCTTTTGATGGAGATAGAATCATAAGACGTGGTTTGTCTGGTGTTAAATACAGAATCGATGTATCTGAAAATGGATATAAAGCTTTAGTAAGTTTATTTGACGCAGGTTATACAAGAGTGTTTCAAGTTTCAGAAGAAAACGAACATACTTGCGATATTCAAGAAGATGGAACCGTGAAAGGTAGATCAATGGTTTCTTTTATGGTTGGGGATTTTATGCCAGCAACTTTAGAAGATAATGCGTATGCAGAAATCACTTTAAAGTTTCCTGAACAAGTTTCAGATACTATTGTAGTTGATTATGATGCAACAGTTTTAAACGGTATTGATGACATTGACATTGAAATAGTTTCAGCAAGTGCAACATCAATCAAATTCAAAGCAAAAACGAAAGGTTTAGCGATTTCAGAAATCACAGGATTTGAAACTGCAGACTTGAACGTAAAAGATTTAACTGGAAGCGTTCATGCAGGAACAACATTAGTTCCTTATGATACTGACAATGGAGTGTACGAATTTACAGGAACTGTTTTTGCGGATGGCTTTACAGTTGGTTTAGATGGAGTTGTAACAAAAGGTGTTTATCATTTTGAAACTCCAGTAAGAGGAACTGTAAGCGGAATTTCTTAATAGATGGCTACTTATAAAAACATAGAATTTGCAAAAGGATATGATCGTCCTTTTGCAGATTTTATTAAAGAATTTGGCAAGGCTAAAGTCTTTAGAGATATGCAACCAGAAGTAAGAGAAAAGGAGTTAAAAATCGCTTGGAAAAAAGCAACGAATGGCAACATTAAACCAACAGTTAGAAAGAGTAAAAAAACTAAGTCCAGAGAAGATAGTTAGTGATGTATTTAAGTTCATTAAATCTATAGAAAAGGAGTTAGTAGCTTACAATGTTGCAACCTTAAACCAAGATAGTGAGGATATTTTCGGAAATCCAATAGGGTTTTATTCAAAAGGTACTGAATTTATGACGAATGGTCGTAAAAAAGCAGGAGAACCTTTTGATTTATTGGAAAGTGGGGATTTTTTAGAAAGTGTTTTTGCGAAAGTTCAAAAGGATAGTGTTTTGTTTGATGCTTCTGATACAAAGAAAAAAGAAGTCTTTAAAAATCTATTATCAAATAACATTTTCGGACTTCAAGAACCTGACTTAAACAAGGTCATTAGAGAAAGAATATTGCCTTTTTTACAAAACAATATTATTAGAAAAGGTTTAGGTATTTAAAATTTACAGGGAAGCTGAAAACTGAATAGAGTAAGCACAACCATTGAAAAATAAAGAAAAATGGTAACAAGTTTTAACAAAAAAGATATAGTAGAGTTCGGAAACTATATCCTTTCAAAAGAAAGGAAAAATCGAACAAGCGAGATTAACCAAGAAAATATCACACATGCTGATATAGAGAATTGGTTGGAGATAAAAAAGAATAGAGGAAATATTCCTGTTTTAGCAAAATTTCAAGTTGTAGGAGTTTTAAGAAATGACGAATACGAAAATACAAGTGTTGATTTAGTTCCAGTTATAGATGGAAGTGAGGAAAATAAATCTTTTTCTAAATACACACCTTCTGGACAAATTAATATTTGCGTAAGCGATGAAACTGATGCAGTAGATTATTTTGAAGAAGGTAAAGAGTATTTTGTGAAGTTCACTAAAGCATAAATTAAAAAATAAGAAAGGGAGTTTAATTGTTTCCTTTCTTATTACCAATCATTTCAGTAAGGTCTTTTTTATCGACGTGTAAATGATTGTGAGTGTTGTAGTGATGATGAATGTGTGTATCAGGTTTATAGTTTGTTTTTTCAGATTTGCCAAAGATTAGGTCAAAGATTCCTGTAAAAAGAAACCATCCACCAACGCCAAAGATTAAAAGCCAAATTAAAACCATAGTTTACAAAGATACAAAATTTTGAGAATAGGTGCAGACTACATATTAATTAAAGATTTCTTTAAAGTTTTAGAAACAAACGACTTTAGTTTTATTTCTAATAAAGAAAAGATACAGTCAGCTTATAAAGACGTTTGGCAGGATCTACTTTCTGAATACGAAACACTTTCAGGCAATGGAACTATCTCAAAAGAAGTTACAGAAAACGGAAAAATTGAAAGCCTAAAATGCAAGTTTAACGCTATTCAGATAGCGTGTAAAGTATTAGCTTTTAGATATGATGTTGAAACAATTAATATCTTAAAACAACACTTCTTTTTTATTGATGAAAACAATTATCAAAAGGAAATATTACGAATCCAAAAAGAAAGTGAATTTATTCTAAACGAAATTGAAACGTTAGAAAAATTACTACCGAAACAAGAAGAGAAAACTTCTAATAAATCACAACATATAGATCAGGTTATTTTGGGTTACTGCTCGTTTGTAGGCATCCAAATTAAACCAAATAAATGCACAGTAACTGAATTTGCTAGTCTTAAAAACTTATTTGAATCAAAATTAAAGCAACTCGAAAAACCTAAAAAAGATGTCAAATAAGGGAATTATTACTAAAGAGGATATTTTTCAACAAGATGCAGTCAATGCACCAAAAGAGTATGCTGTTAATTTAGAATTAGCAATCAAAAATCAACAAAGGATGATTGAGATTGCTAAGGAATGGAATGGTCTTTCAAGTTCTGCAAAACAAATAAAATCAACAAAAGAATTAAATACTATACAACAAAAACATTTAGGTTTAACGGAACAAACCCAAATAGCCTATAAAGAACAAGACAGGCTTGAAAAGAATCTAATTACAACCAAAGTAAGACAAGAACAAGCTACAGAAAGCACAAACAGAGCTTTAATTAAAGAGCGTTTAGAATTAAATAAAACGAATCGAGAAATTAAAGAACAGGCTATAATTACAAGTAATTTAATCGGTGCTTATCAAAAGTTAAATTTAAAAAGAACACAAGCTAAAAAGACTTTATTAGACTTATTAGCTTCTGAAAAAGCATCTAATAAAGAAATTGAAAAAGCACGTAGAAATTACGATTTATTAGATAAAAAAGTTCGTAAAGCTGATGAAAGCGTTGGAGATTTCTCTAAAAAAGTTGGTAATTATAAAACTGGTGTTTCAGGACTTACAAGTGGAATAAGAAGCTTGGTAGGTGCTTTTGGAGCAGTTGAAGGAATTAAATTAGCTTTTAGAATTGGAGCAGATTTAATGGAATTGCAGTCAGAAGTTAAAGGAATTGATTTCGCTTTTCAAAGAGTTGGTGTTGAAGGTGTTGTTGCTTTAGATAAAGTAAGAAACTCTACAAGAGGTTTGTTATCTGATTTAGATATCAAAAAAGCAATAGTTGATTTTGATAACTTTAATTTGAGTTTAGAAAATATGGACACTCTTATGGAGTTTGCAGTTGTTAGGTCGGCTCAAACAGGTAAAAGTGTTGAGTACATGTTAGATTCTTTAAAAGAAGGTCTATCTAAAGGCTCTTTATTAAGATTAGATAACTTAGGAGTGTCTATGACTGATATGAAAAAGCAAATGGATGATTTTGGATTATCAGTAGTGGATGCGTTTTCGAAAGTTGCAGGAGAAGAAGTTAAAGAAGCTGGAAATATTTTAGATGAAGCTGGAGATTCACAGGCTAAATGGAATGCAAGTTTAGAAAACTTTAAAGTTACCTTAAGTGGTAGTTCTTTTCTTACAAAATTTTCTGATGGTTTGTTTGCAGTTGGTAATAGATTGTTAGAAGTTATAACTCCATCAAAAGACCTTAATATTCAATTAGAAGACCAAGCGAAAAAAGTTTTAGACTTAAATAAAAATTTAAATCCATTAGTTTCTGAATACGATAATTTAAAACTTAAAACTAATTTATCAAAAACAGAACAAGAAAGGTTAAAAACTGTAATTACAGATATTAGTAAAATAGTCCCTACAGCAATTTCGCAATTTGACCAATATGGAAACGCATTAGATATTAATAGTGATAAGGCTAAGGAATTTGTTAAAAATCAAAAAGCATTATTAGTATTTAGAAATAAAGAAGCTTTAGAAGAGGAAAAAGAAGCGTTACAAGATTACAGGAAAGAAATCGAAGGGATAAACAAAATATTAAGTTTTAGAAATGATGAAGGCGACATAATTCAAAATGTTGTTAAAGGGGGTAAAGTTGCCAGAGTTGAGCAAAAGAAGTTATCAGCGGACTATATAGCACAAAAACAAGCAGAACTTGCACGTTTACAGCAATTAGAAATAGGAGCGCAACAATCTATAGATCAACTTTCAGGAGATTATTTAGAAAAATATGTTGCTCGTGAAAAAGATAAGACAGCAAAAGAATTAGAGCAACTTCAAATTAAAGCAAAAGCATTAAAAATAAATATTGAAGGTAAAACAGCAAGTGAATTAAAAAATTTAATTTCAAAAAAAGAAAACACTTCAACAACTAATAAGACCATTAAAGATGATAGCAAAAAACTAAACGAATCTCTTAAACAATCTGAATTTGAATTAGCACAAGAACAAATGCAAATGAATATTGATAAAAACGAAAGTATTATTAATAACGAAAACGCAACTTTTGAGGAGAAATTTAAAGCTATTCAACAGTTAAAAATAGCTCAAAATGATTTCAATAACAATCAAATTAATGAAGATAAAAGACTACTAAAACAAAGATTAGATAATAATGATATTTTGCAAGATGAATACATTGCAAGACTTCAAATATTAGGTATAAAATCTATAGGAATTAATGAAGATTTAGAAAATCAAATTACAGAAAACTTAAAAAAAGCTTTAGGAGATAGATTAGAAGCGCAAAAAAACAGCGTTGATGAAAATATAAAAGCGTACCAAGCAAAAGCAAACGCTCAAAAGAAAATTGACGAAATATCTTTAGAGGAGCGTAAAAAAGCAATCTCTTTAATATCTGAATTTACAGCAAACGCTTTTGGAGTTGATGCAAATAACTTAGATAAATTTATTACAGGTTTAATTGATGGATTTGGTTCTTTTAAAGAAGGTTTAACTGCTACTTTGGCGGTTGCTGGAGACGTAATGAATACAATTACAAGTATTTCAGCGGATTTCTCACAGGCAAGAATTGAACAAATAGATTTTGAGATTGAAAAGAATGATGAGAAATTTAATAAACTTTTAGCGAATGAAGAGTTAACATTAGAGCAAAGAAGTCTTTTAGAAGCGCAAAAACAACGTGAACAAGATAAGCTTGAAAAGAAAAAACGTGAAGAAAAAACTAAACAAGCTAAACTTGAAAAGGCAAACGCTTTAACTCAAATAGCTATACAAACAGCGTTAGGGATTACTAAAGCTGTTGCGTTAAGCCCTTTAACGGGTGGTTTGCCATTTTCTGCAATTGTTGCAGGAATTGGAGCAGTTCAATTCGCTTTAGCAGCTGCACGTCCTATTCCAAAATTTAAGGATGGTCATTTAGCAGGGACTCATCAAGGTTGGGCTATTACAAATGATGGAGGAAAACAGGAAATTTTAGAACGTAATGGAATGGCTCATCTTATTCAAGGGGTAAATACTCCTATTTACATGCAAAAAGGAGACAAGGTTTATAAATCAGAAGAAGATTATCATAAAAGAGTTGCACAAAATGCTTTTAAAGATTTGAATAATCAAAGAAATAGAGTTGAAAAAGCGCAACAAATTGTAGTTAAAAATCAACAAGGAAATTTCATTATTAAAGACATGAAAGAGTTGATTTCTGAAACAAAAAAAAATAGCGAGATATTAAAAAAGAAAAATCTTTCTGTTAATATCCAAAAGACAAATATTGATATTAATCACGAATTTTTTAGAAACAAAAACACAAATTGGGGGTAATAGATATTGCATACAAAAACAGGGTAAGATATACTTTATCGCATAAAATCAAAGGTTCTTTAATAATATTAGAGCCTATTGGATGGGACGAGGATGAGAAAGAATTTGCTAAAAACAAACAATATGATGGAATTTTTACAAATTTCTCAAATAATTTAGAGTTTGTGGAAAATGGAGCGGATTTTATAAATGAAGTAAGGAATAGTTTTGGGGTTAATGCTGAAATTAATCTATTAAAAGAAGAAAGGCATCCGATAAGTGATAATTGGACTATTAGCTATGAAGGGGTTTTAGATTTATCAACTTGGGAAGAGGAAAATTTTAAGGTGAAATTGAAATTTAATAGTTCTGGATTAGAGACTGAATTAAAAGCAAGAGAAAGCGAGCAAATAGAAATTGAAAGAACTACGGATTTATTAGGAAATACAATTGATCCTTTAGAAACTCACATATTGGAATTAGAGGGAAAAAAGGTGTTTTTATACTCAAAGCTTGAAGGAAAAGAAAATGAAAGTGCAGATACAATTGTGAATAGTAGAGGAGGAAATTTTCACGAAGCAAAAGTGCCTTTTCCTTTTTCGATAGTATTAAATTCTGACCCTGAAAGGCTTTTTACACCAATCCCTTTGCAGTTTGAATCCCCAGACGCAAGCACTCTTTTCTATGGAAGTAATGATAGGACTAAATTACTAAAAATAAAAATTAATATTTCTTTTGAAATCAACACTTTTGAATATATAAAAGTAAGAGATAACGATGGTAAATTTATAAAACTTGTTGTTGTTGTTTATAGTAATGGGAGTAATTATGATGTTAAAAAAGAATTTACACTTTTTACAGAAGCTAATCCAAACACGCAAATTAGAAAATACTATACAGTTAACCAGGAGTTAGATATTAAACTTGAAGAAGGGGAAAGTATAGGTATGTATTTTCATACAGGAGCAAGAACTGGTTTTAATAACCGAGATGGGTACTTCAATCATAAATTTGAAAAATGCAAAGGGTATTTGTCAATTGAAGAAGATAGTTTTTTCAAAAAAACAATTACAAAAGTGGTTGAAGCAGAATATTTAGGAAATAGAATTATTCAAATTTTAACAGGTCGAAAAAACGCTTTTAAATGTGATTACTTAAAATCAATAAACAAAGGGTATTCTCATGGTCATTGGATAAGAGGTTTTGACTCTCTGCCAAGTACAGAAGATAATAAATATAAACCATTTACAACTTCTTTTAAAGAGTTTGTAAATGACTTGGACGTAACCGAAAATTTAGGTGTTGCAATAGAAAAAGAAGGGTTTAAAGAGATAGTAAATTTACTACCAAGGACTGATTTTTACAGAAACGAAGTATTAATTAAACTACCTAATCAAGTTTCTGACGTAAAAAGAAAAACTATTACCGAAGGTTATTATTCATCTTTAAAATTTGGCTACGAGAAAGGATGGGATAATGAAGAAGCTATGGGTTTAGATGAATATAATACACAAAGTAATTTTATTACACCAATTGTAAGGGTTAAAAATGAGTTTTCTAAAATATCAAAATACATATACGCTTGTTATTCTATAGAATTTATAAGAAGAAAGCAGATTTTAGATTTTCCAACCGAAGATCATACAAACGACAATGAGATATTTGGATTTGATATGAAAAAAGTATTTAACGGGTTTCAGTTGAAAAAAGGATCTGACGATTTGGAAAAACTGCCAACAGGAATATACAATCCAGAAACAGCATATAATTTAAATTATTCCCCTTTGAACTTATTGCTTAAACACGCTAGAGAAATATCAAGTTGTTTAACAAAAAATAAAAGCGATTCATTAGCTTTTGGGAGCTCAGAAGGGAACTCGAATTTAAAAACACAATTTTTAAATAAAAAAGAATATTCAGAAAGACAAGATATAGTTATTTCAGAATTACCAATGCCAAGATATGTTCCTGAGGAAATTTCATTTAATCATATTGTAGATTTTGACATTCAAGAAATGATTAACGGAAGCACATCAGTTAATGGGGATATTGTAAGGAATATATATGGATTAATTGAATTTAAAAACGAAAAAGGAGTTTTAGAACATGGTTATTTAGAAAAACTAAAACCAAACAAAGAAGGGCAATGGACAATTATAAAAGCAAATAGGTAATGACATATTCAGAAATAAAAATAACATTTAACTCTAGTGCTACCTGGGGAACTGTAGTGAAATTTGATATTTCAAACGGATTAAACACCTTTGATATTTTAGAGGAATTTGTTCTATTGAGATACTCAGGGAATCAAGCTGTAGCTGAAACATCTTTACTTACAACGTCCGCTATAAATTACAGGGAAGCTTTTAATTTAGACTATAACAGTACTAATTCTTATGAGGTTACTGTAAACAGTAATCAAGTTACTATAAAATCAAAAGATCCTTCGATTACTTTTTCAAACGGGAGCGCAATTAACTATCCGCCATTAGGAGGGTCACCAACCTCTAAAGACATCTCGTTCGCTTATAATAATTTTCAGGGAAATATTTTTAATATTGATGAAGTTGTTTTTGAAGAGGCTTTAAACCCATGCAGTTATGTTAAATTAAAAGTTACAACAAGCGAGTTGTCTACAAAAATAAAAAGTCCTGTTATTTTAAATGGAAATACAGAAAATCCATTCTACATAAACATCTTAAGAAGTGGTGGTATTTTACCTAGACAAATAATTCTAGAAGTTGAAAATGATAATAATCAAATAGTACAGCAAAAATTAGTAGTCCCTAATACATTGTCGGTTGAAAATGTTTCAATAAATGTAAACCCATCACCCAATGGAGGAACTGTTATTATATCTGTAAGTAATTCAACTGGTTTAGATTTAGAATATTCACTTAACAATGTTGATTTTACAACCTCTAACGTATTTGACAGCTTAACGTCTGGAAATTATGCAATTTATATCAAAGACCAATTAGGGTGTAGTGTTTCAAAATCTTTTACAATTTCTGATTTTTCAGCTAGCGAACCTCATTTTTATATTTCGCCTACAAACTCGTTTAGGTTTGTTCATACAAAAAAAGGAGGAATAAACACGAATAATAAATTAGATAGAAATAAATTTTCTTATCAAGACGATGTTTATATACCATATAAAGGAAATCAATTATTTAAAAAAACTGATATAATACAAACGCAATTTGAATCGAACTACGAGAGTATTTCAGCTAAAACAATTGATAAAGATAGCAATGAAACTAATTTAATTGTAAACAAGTTAACTACTAACAGAAGCATAAAAGAAAGTAGAGATGCGATAAAGTTTAATTTCGGAAATGGAAAAACAGGGGTTTATTTTACCACAGGAAAAAAATATAATTACGATACTGGAATTGACTTAAACGAAGATTACACCTTAAATGGTTACTTGCCAGAATGGGGAGTGGTTGGAAATTTTATAAAAGTAGATACTTCTTGGCTTAAAATTGAAGATATTATTTACGACGAAATAAGATTTGCCAAAGTCTTAATAGTCGGTATAAGTTCTACTACAGAAGAAACCATAAAAGTTAGTACAATTTATAATCGTGAAAATTACGATGTTTATGAGTTTTCGACAATAATGTCAACTTTTTTAAACAAAGAAATATCTATTGAAATTAAAAATGAAGATTCAAATTTTGATGATTTGATACACGAATCAAAATTTATTAAAACCTTTGAGAATTTCACAACTTTAAAAGAGGTAGTTTATAAAAATGACACAAACACAGATATTTTATTTTCTACAGGCATTGAATTTAAAATGTGGGTAAAAACTGAAAAGGTCTACTATAAACCAATTGGAGAATCTGAAAATCATAAAACAGATACAAATGTTGTTCTGTTGAATGGAAATGTTAGAAAATCAAAAGTATTTCAATTTGATTCTTTAACAAGTGAAAAGATGATTCAATTGTATTTAGCACTTTTTCATAGAGTTTTATTTATCGATTCTCAAAGGTATGTATTGGAAAATACTCCAGAGGTGGAAGAACCAGAAGGAGATACGAACTTATACAAAATAACAGCTACTTTAATAAGTGTTGATGAAAGTTATGATAGTAAAAGTTATAACAACTCAATACCAATTACAGGTAATTCTTTTGAAGTTCCTTCTTTAATAGAAATAACATCAAACGGATTTATAAAAATATAATTATTTAGAACGATTCTAAATAAGAAGAATTTACGTATATTTACACTAAAGTATTAGAAATGAATTTTTTCGACTGGGTAAAACAAGAAATATCGGACATAAAGAACACTATCTCTTTATTTAATTCAAAAAGTAAAAGCATTGACGAACTCACGGAACTGACCGAGAGTAATTCTAATATATATATAGCTGTCTACGACGCAGATGAAACTTCTGAGAGTAAGGTTAAAAAATATAAATTAGTTAATACAAGTAGTATTGATGATAGTTTAAATTCTTCAAATATAAAAACTTGGTCTATTGACCAATTACTTAATGAATTTGCCAAAATAAACGGAAACGAAAACGAAACTTTTTTAGTTGATGATGCAACTACTGAAAAGATGGCTATTAATAAAAGCCAATTTGATACTGCAATTAATGCGTTAAAAGGTTCAAATAAAATACAAGGAAACTGGAATGCAAATTCTAATACTCCTGATATTACAGGAACTACAGAAACTGGTTATTATTGGATCATTAACACTGACGGAACAACTGATTTAGGCGGGATTTCTGATTGGAAAATTAATGATTGGGTCATTAAAACTGATAACGGATGGGCTAAAGTAGATAATACGGATAGCGTGTTGTCAGTTGCTGGTAAAAAAGGAGTAGTAACTTTAGTTGTAAATGATATTACTGATTTTAATCAATATACCAAAACAAAAGTAGGCACTCTTTGGATAGATAGAACCGAAAATACAGATAAAACAGTAAATGAAGTGGGTAATATTTTTGAAGGAAAATATAATGGAAGTTATATAATAGGCGCAATTAAAACTTTGCCTTTTGATATAGATAATGAAAATACATGGTCGCCAATTTACACAACTTTACTATGATAAAAGCTATAATAATTTTGATTATTTGGAATGTAGTTTTAACTGTAAAAGTATTTACAAACCAACTAAAAGTAACTCAAGAAAAAGGAGAAACAATTTTAAAATATAAAAGTAAAGTAATTTATAAAACCAAATAGAAATGAAAAAAATAATATCAATTTTAATACTGTTTATTAGTTTAAATGTATTTGCACAAAAGCCAAAAGCAGATGTGTATAGATATTCTAAAATAACAACAACAGAAAGAGATTTGTTATCTCCAGAAACAACAAACATTTGGTTTATTTACAACGAAACCAACCAACAATTTGAGTTTTTTAACGGTACAAGTTGGACAGCAGTAGATACAAGTAGTGTTTTATCGGTTGCAGGAAAACAAGGTGCAGTTACTTTAGATTTAGATGATGTTGCTGATAGTGCTACAAGAAAGGCTTTGACTACAGGTTCGCAAACTATTGAAGGACAGAAGACTTTGTCTGAAATTTTGAATTTAGAAAAATCATTATTAATTAATAAAACAGCTACAACCAAAAACGAATCAATAGGGGTTGATGTTACTATTTCTACTAGTGGAGAGTACTATGTTAACTTTATAAACGGTATTAGAACTGTATCTGATAATTTATCTTATTTATTGGGAAATGTTGTAAGGCTAAATAATTCAAATAATGATGATTGGATAGGAATTAAAGGAAGCGAAAGTAATGTATTAACAACAGGAAGCGGTTCTGGTGTTTATATTATTGGTTCAGATAATAAAATTAACTACAATGGAAGTGGTGTTGTTACGGATGTAAGTGGTTCTATTAACAGAGCTATAGTAGGGGGGACAGGTGCATCTTCTGTAGTTAATTTAGTTGGCTCTTTAGGTTCAGCTAAAATACAAAACCCTAATACTAACATTCAAAACTTAAAAGCATCTAGTAGTGTTTTTGATTTAGATAACGGTTCAGTAGTTGATGGTTATATAAATCATTTAGAATTTGATTATACTGCTGGGAATGCTGCTTCTATAGACTTGACAAACTTATATTATATATACGCCGCAAATGATGTTTTGCCAACTATTTCAGGTGAAAAATTTTTTATAAAAGCAGAAACCACTTTGCCGAGTGAATTTGCTGGGGATTTATCCACTTTATCGGATTTAAAAACAAACACACTAAGAGCGAGAACAGCCGTTCCTTTGAGTATTCAATCAAATACGGGGGTTGTAATTGCACTATTTAATCCAGATAATACATCAGAATTTAGAAACAACGTAACAGTAATAGGTTCTGCAACAGGAACAAGATTCATATCAACACAAGCCACAGGTACAGCACCATTGACGGTTTCAAGTACAACAAAAGTAGTAAATCTAAATGCTGATAAACTAGACGATTTAGATAGTATAGATTTCGCAAGAAAAACAGGAACTACTCCACAAACGATTACGCCACAAACTACTTTTGCAGATAACGTCACACTTTCTGGGAATTTATCAGTTTTAACTTTTTACGATACAGGAGAATTACAAAGTGGTACTATAACTTACGACCCATTTGCTACTGAATTTATTTCTAGCGAAAATATTGTAGCTCCATCGATAATATCTACAGGGAATATTGAAGGTGTTAATTTTAAAACAGATTCTTTAACATTTGCAACATTACCAGCTTCACCAATTCAAGGATGGATGAGAACTATTACAGATGCAAGTGCAATAACTTATAGAGCGATTGCAAGTGGTGGTGGAACAGACTTTGCTTTAGTAGTTTACGATGGAACTAATTGGATATATCATTAATAGTATGGAAAATAGAAAACCAAATTTTATAGACAATTTAAGACCAGATGTAAAAAGCCACGTTGTTTTAGGAACAATCTTAAACCCTATAATTTATGCTATAACCTTATTAAGCATAAAATGGTTTGAATGGTTTAAAGGAGATGTAATAATAGCGAGTAGATACGCTTTATTATTTTGCTTTTTAGCACATTTAACTATTGAGTTAGACCAATATTTTAGAAAAACAGGACAAGCGCAATTATCAGATTTATTAGCAGGATTTTCAACTGCTTTAATTTGTATGCAACCAATTATAGAATTATTAAAATATTTAAAATGGAATTAGAAGAAAAAAGAGAAACAATAGCTGAAAAATTATGGATTATAATATTTCAAGTAATAGGATTAATTCTATTTATTGCTCCTTTATATTTACCTGTAAGAGCTTATTTTTTAGAATCTAAAGAAGATGTTCCGTTAACTTTAACAGGTGTTGCAATTGCTGTTATAGGTATATTTTTAGCAAGAGGAGGAAAAGCGGTTGGTACTGTTATAAATAATTTAGGTGTTATTATTATCGATTTTTTAAAAAGAATATCTAACACTAAATAAAATGAAGTACGATAGCCTTAAAGGGAAAAATAAAGTTAACTTATTGCAAAGGCTATGGTCTTTAGAGCGAAAATTTAAAATATTTACATATTTCGGGTTGATTTTTTTAACGTTTAAAACGTGGAATATAAATCAAGATTACAACGCTCTTAATGATAATTACATACAGTTAAAAGTTGAGTTTGCGAAATTAGAAACATTTAACGCTTCTTTAGTTTCGAACATGATTATTTATAATAGAAATTATGAAGAATTTCCTTTACCTGTTTGGCAAAAAGTAAAACGTGGTGATGAGTTTATAATTCAATACATAAACCCTCAATATGTTTCAGATTTCGGACATATTTTTAATGACGATCAATATGCTTTAGTAGGGAAAAATAACTTTGATATGTTCCCTTATAAAATTGCACAGCAGTATTATAACGTAGATTTAAAAGTTGCTAATACAGGTATTGTAGTTGATACTACAGAATACTCATTGGATGAAAAAGGATTGCCAATAAAATTAAGAGTTTTAAAATGGCGAGATATTAAGGAGAAAAAAGATACGCTTATTTATGGAATGGTTAAAGAGATTTTAAAAAATAAGAAATGAAAGCAATTGAAATAGCATTATCAGAATTTGGAGTTAAATAAATAATTATGAATAAAGCAATATTTTTTAAAGAGTATAGAAATCATTTAGATAAAGACAGAAAACTTACTCAAAAAGAAGTTGATGCTTTAGATTTGTTTTTAGATAGTTTTTTGGTAAACAAAGATTATTTTACAGTTCCACAATGGGCGTATGTTTTTGCAACTGCTTTTCATGAAACAGCGCATACTTTTGAGCCAGTTCGTGAGGCTTTTCATCTTTCTGATAATTGGCGAAAAAATAATTTAAGATACTACCCTTATTATGGTCGTGGTTATGTGCAGTTAACTTGGGATTACAACTACAAAAAATATTCAGAAATTTTAAATATCAATATTTTAAACAATCCAGATAGAGCAATGGAACATAATATTGCTTTTAAAATTCTAATTCATGGAATGAAAAATGGAATTTATACAGGTAAGCGTTTAGATAGGTATATTAATGAAAATAGAAAATCTTATCTATATGCAAGATTTGTTGTAAATGGTATAGATAAACGAGAACTGATAGCAAATTACGCAGTTCTATTTGAGGAAATATTATACAAATCAATATAAAATGAAAAACTTCACTTACATAGCAATCCTTTTTCTGTTTTTGTTTTCCTGCAAATCCACAAAAACAGCAACAAATAATCAATTAGATATTTCAAAAGAAACTATCAAAAAAAAAGAAACTAAAGTTAAAGTAACTCAACTTTCTTTAAACGAATATGATTTAACTCTTCATTCAGCCAATCCTAAAAAACCTGTAAAAATTACAGATGAAAAAGGAAACACGCAAACTTTTGATAATGTAAGTAAAATCAACTTAAAAAAGAAAACCGAAGAAAAAAAAGATTCAACTGTCAAAGGAAATTTGACAGTTGCCGAAAAAGAAACAGACAATTCTACAATTATAGAAAATACAGAAAGTGTTTCCGATGCAAAAAACTTTAAAGGAATTTTTGGTTATAGTGCGTTAATTATAATTTGCTTAACTGTTATATTCTTAATTATTCGATTTAGAATTAAATCAAAAAAAGATATTTCTGTTTAAATTTCTAAATTCGGCTTAAAACCCTTATTACTTAAAATTCGGTTTTTAACCCGAATAAAAACAAGCTTAATTCTTAGTTTTGGCAACGTTTGTGGTAACTAAAAACAAAAAACCCCATAAACACAAGGTTTAAAGGGTTGTTTCGTGGTCCCACCTGG
>TARA_R110002049_G_scaffold292252_3_pt1 | contig 50263 bp, 41 predicted proteins | sample TARA_R110002049 | Tara Oceans TARA_R110002049 (sample SAMEA4396941) | marine metagenome | biome: Polar Biome; feature: [SRF] surface water layer (ENVO:00010504); material: water (ENVO:00002006), including particulate matter (ENVO:01000060) such as... | depth 5 m | reverse complement strand
AATGCACTAAAGTACATAGTTTTAACTAATTTTGAGACCAATAAACGAAACTATATGAAACTATAAAATTTTAAAAAATTGGACTTTTGATAGGTTTTATAAATCATCTAGTCTGAAAACTGAGACTTACAGAATTCATTTCAATTAAAAATATTTCTACTTCTAAAAAAAAGTTAATAACAACTTGATAAAAGTTTATTTTTATAACTTATTACATTGACATCATTCTATATTTTTGTTTGACTCCAAAATCAAATAATGCAAGAAGAAAAATTAAAAGTAGTGGAATTGTTTGCCGGTGTTGGCGGATTTAGACTTGGGCTTGAACGAAGCCGTTATGAAATAGTTTGGAGCAATCAATGGGAACCTTCTACTAAAACACAACATGCCTCCATGGTTTATGAAGCCCGATTTGGGGAAGAAAACCACTCGAATGAAGACATTTCCAAAGTGCCAACCGCTGATATTCCAGACCACGATATATTAGTTGGTGGGTTTCCATGCCAAGATTATTCTGTTGCAACCACATTACATAATTCCAAAGGATTGAAAGGTAAAAAAGGCGTGCTTTGGTGGTCTATTCACCGTATTTTAGAAGAAAAGAAAAACAAACCAAAATACCTGCTTTTAGAAAATGTGGACCGGCTTTTAAAATCGCCAGCCAATCAAAGAGGTAGAGATTTTGCAGTGATGCTGCAAAGTTTAAATGAATTGGGCTATGCAGTGGAATGGCGCATTATCAATGCCGCCGAATACGGCATGCCACAACGGAGAAGGCGTGTGTTTTTTATTGCTTACCACAAATCAACAAAAACCTGTAAAACTATTCAAAAATCTGTAAAATTAAATTGGCTGACCGAAACAGGTACTATTGCAAAAGCGTTTCCTGTTGCAAAAACCAATGCGCTAAGTGAAATGGAACTGCTGGGCGATTTAGTTTCAATAACCAATGAATTCAATAAAAATGGTGCCACATCGCCATTTCAAAATACAGGATTGCTTGTAAACGGAAAAATTTATACGACCAAAACAGAACCTACCTATAACGGAAAACGAATGCATTTAGGGAGTATTTTACAAAACGGGGAAGTGACCTCCGAGTTTTTTATCGCTGAAAAAGACCAACCAAAATGGGCCTATCTCAAGGGCGCAAAAAAAGAAAAAAGAAAAACCCAAGCAGGTTTTGAATATAATTACAGTGAAGGCGGCATGATTTACCCAGATGCTTTGGATAATGCATCCAGAACCATTATTACTGGGGAAGGCGGGAAATCGCCATCACGTTTTAAACACGTTGTGCAAACAGATAAAGGTTTAAGGCGATTGACCCCTGTTGAACTGGAAAGACTCAACATGTTCCCTGATAACCATACCAAACTTGAGGGCATTACCGACACAAAACGCGCTTTTTTTATGGGAAATGCTTTGGTAGTGGGCGTGATAGAAAAAATAGGCAAAGCCCTTTACAATCAAATAAATACGTAAAATTGTCCACTTTTAAGTTAGATTTAAAACACGAGCACATCCTATCAGAATATCTGGATCAGCTTTATAAATCTAAAAACTTAGCCTTTGAACGCATCATTGATATTGACAAGCAGCACCAAGGCATCGATATCATCATCCAACACCATACAGCATCTTATTTTATTGATGAAAAAGCGCAACTTCATTATCTAAACAAAAATTTACCAACCTTTACTTTTGAATTGTCTTATTTAAACAAACACGACAAATTAAAAGAAGGCTGGCTTTTTGACAACCATAAACTTACCCAATATTACTTTTTGATAACGGGTATTTTTTTAAAGGAAAACAAAACCGAATTATTATCCGTTGAAGATATTGAAACCTTGAAAATAACCAGCGTTAACAGACAAAAGCTTATAGTCCATTTGGCTAAAATTGGCTTGTCAAGGATGAAACTTGAAGAATATGATAACGCTTTAAGAACAAATGAATCTTTGGGAAAAAACACCATTCCCGAGTTAAATGAAAAAAAAGGCGGATTGATTTATTTTACGGAACATTTAGCAGAAAAACCCATGAACCTACAATTAAGGTTGAATTATTTGATAGCAATTGGCGTTGCTAAAACATTTCATTGAAAAAAACAGAATTATTATTCCTTAAGTTCCTTTCTTATTTTCAAATTAATTTTTCCACTTAAAACGTCAATTCGTTGAAGTTAAATTCAATTTACCGCTTTTCAATCCGCTACCTGAAACCGTCAATTCCATAGTTCCTACTTTATTTGTGGATTGAACAAGTACTACCAATTTACCACTGAAAAGCTTCATGGTCGGTAAATGAAACAGTTCCAAAGAAGTGGCATCTCCATTGCAAGCTGCCCTATACGTACCGTTTCCGGTTACTTCAAATTTTAATTGATTGGTTGCCGTTGGGCATGGAATCCCATTTTTATCGACAACGGAAACCGTTACATAAGGCAAATCTTTTCATCTGCTTTTAAATTTTCATTATCTGGAGTAAGTACTATTTTGTATGGTTTCCCCGCTGTTTTAACTTCCTTCTCTGCAACAGGTCTTCCCTCATTATCAAAAGCAACTACTTTTAATGTTCCGGGCTCGTATTTCACGTCCATCCACATCAAGCGGTAACGGTTCTGCGGTGTGGAATCATTCTTCTTTTGAATGCCCATACTTTTTCCATTGACAAAAAGTTCAGCACTATTGTAATTGGTATAAACAAAAACCGGGGTGGTTTCACCTTCTCTGCCTTCCCAATTCCAATGTGGTAAAATGTGGAGTGTTGCATCTTTGGTATTCCAATGGCTTCGGTACAAATAAAACCGATCTTTTGGAAGTCCCGCTAAATCTGAAATTCCAAAATAAGAACTTCTTGAGGGCCAACTTCCATCATAAGGCGTTGGTTAGCCCAAATAATAAAACCTGTCCATACAAATTCGCCAATCACCCAGGGTTTATCGTCTTGCAGCACAAAATCTTCATCGGGTACATTGGACCAGCTACAGGCTTCCAAATCATAGGACGAACTCTGAAAATCATCGTATTGTTTCATTTTTTCCTGTACCACGGGAAATTTATAAATTCCCCTTGAACTCACTGTTGAAGCCGTTTCAGAACCTAAAATAAATCCTTGCGGGAATTTTTCAAAAGCCTCCTCGTATAAATGCAACCGATAATTCAATCCAGGAATATCCAGCAAAGCCCCGAACCCAGATTCCATGGTGGCCTTCACTTGATTCATGCCCACCGTTACGGGTCGTGTAGGGTCTTCTCTATGAAAGATATCTTGTAACCATTTGGCACGCTTTACACCGGCCGAACCCCATTGGTCCGGTACTTCGTTTCCAGAACTCCACATGATAATAGACGGATGGTTTCTGGTGGCGTGGACCAAATTTACAATATCCTTTTCGGCATAATCCTCGAAAAAGCGGTGGTAGCCGTTCTTTACTTTTGGTTTTGCCCATTCGTCAAAACTTTCGGCCAAAAACAGAAATCCCATTTCATCGCAAAGTTCCAATTGTTCCAACGACGGCATGTTGTGCGAACTTCGGATGGCATTACATCCCATATCCTTTAAAATTGTAAGTTGCCGACGTAAGCCCGCTTTGTTTATGGCGGCACCCAAAGGCCCTAAATCGTGGTGCAAACAAACGCCCTTAAACTTAGTGATTTCGCCATTTAAACTGAAACCTTTGTTGGCTTCATATTTTATGTCCCTAATTCCGAAACGGGTTGAAATGGCATCTTTCAATTCATTACCAACAAACAATTGGGAAACTGCCCTATACAAATACGGACTTTCCGGACTCCATAATTTTGGGTTTTCGACTTTTATGTTTTGGTCGAATTGGTTTCCAAATGGTGTTTCTGTTTCATTGGAATTGATTTGAATGTCATCGGCATCAAAAATGGTAGTGACCAAACGACTGTTTTCCGCTGAAATTTTTGTTTTAATATTTACTTTGGCAGCCTCTTTACCAATAAAAGGTGTGGTAATGAACTGGCCCCATTGGTTAATGCTTTCCTTGTTTTTTACAATAATGCTCACTTTTCGATATAAACCAGCACCCGGATACCAACGCGATGCAAATTCTTTATTGGTTAACTTTACCGCCAATAAGTTTTCACCTTCTTTGATAAATTCCGAGACATCAAAATAGAAATAACTGTAACCATAGGCCCATTCGCCTACTTTTTTTCCGTTTAAATACACTTGTGGCTCGCTCATGGCTCCCTCGAAAAGCAAGATTATTTTTTTGTCTTTTGAATCTTTTGGAAGTGTGAATTTGTTGCGATACCATGCCGTTCCAATATGAGGCAAACTTCCCGTTCGCCCTGTTTTTTCAGAAGCAACCTTTTCTCCGTTTTGAACAATGGCAACGCTCTGTTTGTCGATTTCTTTGTCAAAAGGCCCGTAAATGGCCCAATCGTGCGGTACGGTAACCGTTTCCCATTTTGAATCATCAAAATTTACAGCAAAGGCATTTTCTGGATTTCCTTTTTGGAATTTCCAATGGGTGTCTAATTCTTTAACTTCTCTTATTTGAGAAAAGGAGATTTGTGCCAGTACTAAAAAAATAAAAAGCGGGGTTTTTAATGTTCTCATTTAAAGTCAATTAATAATAAAATGTTACTATAATATTTTCAGTTTTTAGATGCATTATAAAATTGCATGCCCAAATTTGCTTTGTTTTCAAAATCAAATAAAGTGGCATTGTCCCAATGGGAACCTTGACCCCACAAGGTAGTACAATTTGTTGAAACCCAAGCCGGCTTCCAATAAATTAATCCTTCGCCACCCGCTTCTGCAATCTTTTCTTTTAAGGCCTTCAAATAATTCCATTGGCCTTGCTGTGTAGCGGGATACCCGGAAACTAAGGCATTTTAATCTAATATGTTATTTGCGGGGTCGGCGTTTTCCAAAGTGAAAGAATAGGCGGTTTCTACCACCGTCAAGCGTTTTTTTAGGTATCGATCAATGTTTTCAAAGGTGTTGCCACATTGTCGAGCTTATAATCTGACCATAATGGATAATAGGAAATCTTTAAACAAGTAATCAATTCTTACTATACTGAAACTTGATAAAGTCCTTCAAAAGAACCCTAGCCTGTTTAAATTTCCACAAAGTAGGCAACACATATTCGATACCTATTAACTTCTCAACCTTATCATTATGCTCTTGAAACAAAGCTAATACCGTTTTGGTCTCTTGGGTATCCTTTCCAGAATATTTTAAGTATATATCTTCAACATCAAATTGCTCTTTACTGACTTGTAGGAATAAAAAAGCCTGATTAATTTGTGTCTTAATAAGGCTTAATTGGTTATTGATAAAATCATGTTTTTCTGTCGGAGGCTTAGCTAATTGCTGCTTATTGTGCCAATGTTTAGGAACAACAAAAAGTCCAGTTGAAAACATCTTTCTTTTTTTATTATAGGTAATTCTACACCTAATTGGACATAACCCTTGTTTGTTTATTCTGTTCTTTTGTAGAATGTATAAAACAGATAATATAGTGTTTTTCATAATGTTATGTATTTAAAAAATGGTGTACCTAAAAAGTGTTTGTGTACACCTAATTGTATCCCTTTTGAAATGTATTAAATAAGATATTGCTCAATTGTAGAGGAAAGAGCGTTTTTATAAAACGCTGAAATACAAGCATAAAAAAAAAGCCTACTTCAATTTTACTTGAAATAGACTCTTAAAAAGTGGTCCCACCTGGGCTCGAACCAGGGACCACCTGATTATGAGTCAGGTGCTCTAACCAACTGAGCTATAGGACCGTTTTGAATTTCAATATCATAAAGATAAATAGCAACCCAAAATTTGGAGTGCAATATTACCATTTATTTTATTTGTTAGCAAGAAAAATTATTCCTTTATCTCTTGGCACAATTCTATAAGCACGCCATTGGTGTTTTTTGGATGTAAAAAAACTATCCGTTTATTGTCTGCCCCTTTCTTTGGGGTTTCATTTAAAATTTCAAATCCTTCTTTTTTAAATCGCTTAATCTCAGATTCTATATCGGCCACTTCAAAAGCGATATGATGTATACCCTCTCCCTTTTTTTCAATAAATTTTGCAATAGGGCTGTCAGAGCTTGTCGCCTCCAATAGTTCTATTTTACTATTTCCTATTTTGAAAAAAGACATGTTTACACCTTCACTAACAACCGTTTCTTCTTTATAATGTGGTATTCCTAAAAGTTTTTCAAACAAGACATTTGAAGATTTTAAGCTTCTAACGGCAATACCTATATGTTCAATTTTATTCATCAAATAGTATTTTTGTCATTTCCGCAAAGGCTGAAAATCTTATTGATTTCTCTCAAATCGTTTTATGATCTGACATAGAATCTTATCCAATCTTTTCAACTCAAGCCATGTATTTTACTTAAAACTAATACAAAAAGTAACATAATCCTTAAATATCCGTTATTTTTGCATCCTAAACCTTTAAAGCTATGGAAGCATGAGTAATGTTGAAGAAAGTCAAAGACAAAAAAAAATAGCATCAGTACTGCAAAACGATTTGGCAGAAGTGCTTCAAAAAGCCGCTACCGAAGGTGGTATGCGCGGTGTTTTAATATCGGTTTCCAAGGTTAAAGTTACGGTAGATTTGTCTGTGGCAAAGGTACATTTAAGCATTTTTCCAAACGATAAAGGTGCTGAACTTTTACAAGGCATCAAATCAAACACCCCATTGATCAAGCATGAAATTGCACAGCGCACCAAACAACAACTGCGACGCATGCCTAATTTAGAATTTTTTATCGATGATTCTTTGGAATATATTGACCAAATAGACAAATCATTAAAAGGAAAGGAAAACCCACTAAAAGACGCTTCCCTGTTGGACAAACGTAAAAAATCTTAAGTGAATTTTGCGCTGTACATAGCCAAACGATATTTGCGCTCCAAAAGCAGCAACAATGCTATTAATTTTATAACCATTATTGCAGCCGTAGGTGTGGTGCTGGGCGCAGCATCCCTTTTTATTGTACTTTCCGGTTTTGCGGGTTTAAAGGATTTTACCCTTAAATTTTCAAACATTGTGGACCCCGATTTAAAGGCCGAAACCGCTGTTGGAAAATCTTTTACCGTTAGTGAAGACGCCCTAAACAAATTAGATGCTTTAGATGCCATTGCATTTTACTCCAAAGTCATTGAAGAGCGTGTGGTCATTAGCTCTGACAACAAAAATAGTTTGGCAAAAATAAAAGGTGTGGACGAGCAGTTTGAAAACGTGAACGATATGGATGCGGTTATTGTTCAAGGCAGCTGGTTTACCCAAGGCACCAACCAAACCGTTATTGGCTGGGGCATTTCAAGACACCTATCTTATGGCGTGTTGGACTTTTCTAAATCTGCCAATATTTATGTTCCAAAACCTGGAAAAGGTCAAATTAGCTCAATACAAAATGTGTTTAATACCGTAAAGACCGTTAACGTTGGTATTTTTGATATCAATGAAACCTTAAACGACACCTATATTTATGCGCCTATTGACATGGTTCAGCATCTTTTAAATTATAAATTCAATCAAATATCATCCATCGAATTCAAACTGAAAGAAGATGCCAATGAAACCACAGCAAAAAATGATATCCAAACTATTTTAGGAGATGACGTGGTTGTAAAAAACAGGATCCAACTAAACGACAAACTTTATAAAATGCTGAATACGGAAAACCTTGCGGTATATTTAATATTCACATTGGTTTTAATCATTGCGTTATTCAATGTTATTGGGTCTATTATCATGATGATTTTAGATAAAAAGAAAACGCTCAACACGCTTTTCAACATGGGCGCGACTATAAAAGACATCCGGAGGATTTTCTTTTTTCAAGGTGCTATCATGAGTGTGGTTGGTGGACTTTTAGGTATTTTAATTGGAACTTTATTCACATTAAACCAACTTTACGGCCCCGATTTGCTTAAAATTTACATCACACCGTCATTGCCTTATCCCGTAACGCTTCAAACAGAAAATTTCTTTATTGTTTTTGCAACTATTTCGATATTGGGCATTATCGCTTCCAAAATAGCTACGGCACGGATTACAAAAACTTTAGTTGAGGATTATTGATTGAAAAACTATTCCTCAATTCAATTTTTATCGAGGTTTGCCTTAAAATTATCTTTCCCGTAAAATCGTGAATATAAATATTTCACTACTCACTTCCCGATAATAACAAATTACATTGATAAATGGCAATGCTTCAAAATTTTAGAATGAAATACCTGTGAAAATCCGTGTCCAAAAAATTACTCCGTAAACTGATACCCCCCAAAGACCTCAAGCACCTCATCAAAAGCCGCAAACACATCTTCTGGGCTGTCGCTGGTTACCATTTTGGTACGGTATTCCTTAAAGTGCGGAATCCCTTTAAAATAATTGGTGTAATGCCTTCGGGTTTCAAAAACGCCTAAAATCTCGCCTTTCCAGTCAATCGCCATTTGCAAGTGTTTGCGGGCGGCTTCAACCCTTTCTTCTAAACTTATAGGCTCTAAATGTTCGCCTGTTTTAAAAAAATGTTTTACCTGCTTAAAAAACCAAGGATTACCAATACTGGCACGCCCAATCATGGCACCATCCAGTCCGTAACTGTCACGCATTTCCATGGCACGTTCGGGGGTGTCGATATCGCCATTTCCAAATATAGGGATATGCATTCTGGGGTTGTTTTTTACAGCGGCAATAGGTTTCCAATCGGCATTGCCTTTATACATTTGGGCTCTTGTTCTACCATGAATGGCAATGGCTTTGCAGCCCACATCCTGCAAACGCTCGGCAACCTCAACAATCCTAATAGAGTCGTGGTCCCATCCCAAACGGGTCTTTACGGTAATAGGGATGTTGGTGCGCTTTACCATTTCAGCGGTAAGCTGTTCCATTAAGCACACATCTTTTAAAATGCCTGCACCGGCACCTTTGCTCACTACTTTTTTTACTGGACACCCAAAATTGATATCAATAATATCTGGTTTTGACTTTTCGACAATATCAATGGTTTGTAACATGCTTTCCAAATTGGCACCAAAAATCTGGATACCAACGGGGCGTTCCTTTTCATAAATATCCAATTTCATAACGCTTTTGGCGGCATCACGAATCAGCCCTTCACTTGAAATAAATTCGGTATAAACCACATCGGCACCCTGCTCTTTACAAAGCGCACGAAACGGCGGATCGCTCACATCTTCCATTGGCGCTAAAAGCAATGGAAAATCAGGAAGTTCTATGTTGTGTATTTTTACCAAACCATTTTTAATTTGCTGCAAAATTACTGCTTTTTCTTTAAAGACCCCTTAGGTTTTAAAAACCTAAGGGGTCTGAATAAAAAATAATCTATATTTATAAAAAAAAATCACCCATTGCAAATCCCTTTTGAACCCACACTTTTCGGCTACCAAATAAACAGCCACCTTGTTTTAGAATATCTCGCTTTTTTTGTGGCATTCAGATACTACCTGTTTTTACGTCGAAAAAACAATGATGCCATTTCTTCAAACCACAGATTATCCATTATTCTGGGCGCAGCTTTGGGCGCGCTCATTGGTTCTCGATTTATTGGGTTTTTAGAAAATCCTTTAGTGTCTTTTTCGCAAGAAAACCTCATCCAACTATTGAACACCAAAACCATTATGGGCGGACTTTTTGGTGGCTTGCTGGGCGTAGAACTTTCAAAAAAGCACATGGGCGAAACCCAGTCTTCGGGCGATTTATTTACGTTCCCCATCATCTTAGGTATTTTTATTGGAAGGATTGGTTGCTTTCTTTCGGGAACCAACGAGTTTACTTATGGCAAAGAAACCGTAACTTTTTTCGGGATGGATTTAGGTGATGGCATTATGCGACACCCTCTGGCTCTATATGAATTATTGTTTTTAACAATGTTATTTTTCAGCTTAAAAAAAATCCAGAAAACAATAGCTTTACAAAACGGCGACCTCTTTAAATGGTTTATGGTGTTCTATTTTTCATTTCGCTTTTGTATCGAATTTTTTAAACCCAATGTATTTTATATATTCGGACTAAGCACAATTCAAATATTATGTTTAATTTGTTTGCTTTATTACCGTAAATTCATCTTTCAAAATATCAAAAATGCCCGTTAGAAACTATACCTATTATGATTTCACTTTAAGCTTATGCCCAGAATGTTTAAAACGAGTAGATGCTAAAATCGTATTTGAAAACGGAAACGTTTACATGCTAAAACGCTGTAACGAACACGGCAATTCCAAAGTACTTATTGCCGATGATATTGAATATTACAAGAACATACGCAACTACAATAAACCCAGCGAAACGCCTTATACGTTCAACACCAAAACCCATTATGGCTGTCCGTACGATTGTGGGTTGTGCCCAGACCACGAACAGCACAGTTGTTTAACGGTTGTTGAAGTGACTGACCGCTGCAACTTGGCCTGCCCAACCTGTTATGCAGGTTCATCACCCACTTACGGGAGGCATCGCACTTTAGAGGAAGTTAAAACCATGCTGGACACCATTGTAAAAAACGAAAAAGAACCCGATGTGGTTCAGATTTCTGGCGGCGAACCCACCATCCATCCACAATTTTGGAAAATTTTGGATTATGCAAAAACGCTTCCTATTAGGCATTTGATGTTGAATACCAACGGTATTAAAATTGCAAGAGATATCGCTTTCGCGGAAAAACTGAAAACCTATTCTCCAGATTTTGAAATCTATTTGCAATTTGATTCGTTTGAGAATAGCGTGTTGCACGAATTAAGAGGTGCCGACTTGAACAACATCCGTAAACAAGCCATTGAAAATTTAAACACCGTAAACCTTTCAACAACTTTGGTGGTTACGCTTCAAAAAGGGTTGAACGACCACGAAATAGGAAAAATCATCGACTATGCTTTAAAACAAAAATGTGTGCGTGGCGTCACTTTTCAACCCACCCAAATTGCGGGGCGGTTGGAAAATTTCAATCCAGAAACCGATCGCATGACGCTTACCGAGGTACGACGAAAAATATTGGAGCAATCCCCCATTTTTAACGCAGATGATTTGCTTCCTGTACCTTGTAACCCCGATGCTTTGGTTATGGGCTATGCCTTAAAGTTGGATAGTGATGTGTTTCCGTTAACACGCTACATCAACCCAAATGATTTATTGGACAACAGTAAAAACACGATTATTTACGAACAGGATTCGCAATTGCAAGAAAAAATGATTGAACTTTTTAGTACCGGAAATTCGGTTGAAGTGGCTGAAGAAAACCTAAAATCCATTATGTGCTGTTTGCCAAATATTGATGCACCTAATTTAGGTTATGATAATTTATTCCGTATTATTATCATGCAATTTATTGATGCTTATAACTTTGATGTTCGGGCCATAAAAAAATCCTGCGTACATATTGTGGACAAAGACAATAAAATCATCCCTTTTGAAACCATGAACCTGTTTTATAGGGATGATAAAAAAGAACGCTTGGAACAACTAAGAAATAGCCTGACATGAAAAATTTAATCCTAGAAGGAGGGAATTATGACGCCCTATTATATTTAATTTTGGCCATCATGTTCGGCCCTGCCATTTTATTGGCCATTATTGGTTTTGCCGTTAAGAAAAGTAATAAAAAAGCCGCCAAAGTGTTATTTATTTTGGCCGTAGTTTATGTTTTAATAAGTCTTGGTTTATGTGGCGGTATGATGCTATGATTTGATAAAAATGAACCGCTTCAAAAGTTTATTTTATTTTTCAACCGTATAATACGTTTTTACTACCACAGGAATACCGGCTGCCGTAATGCCTTCCAAACTGATTTTTACGCGCGTTTCAACCGCACTATTGTAATAGGTGTTTTGAGACTCACCTGTTTCATCTGGAAATACATACGGATTCCAATACAATGTGTTTCGTATCGCATTACTATTATCCATTTCGAAAGATGGTTTTTCTAAATCTGGCGAATAAAATTGGCGTGCGTCATAAAACCCTTCTATTTCTTGTGCTATAGAATGAAATACGGTTTTAGTTGATGTACTAATAACACCTTCTTTTGAGTAAATTAATATCACACCATTTCCTCCTCTGCCCCCAAATATAGCGGCACTTGGCCCTTTAAAAGCCTCTATTTTTGCAATATCATCAACATTGATACTTCCCAAGTTTGATGCATCCCATTCCATACCGTCAATCATAATATATGCGGGTCTGCCAGCATATCGAGCAAACGAAACATTGCCCCCAAAGGCGGTAACACCAGGTATAGCAAATTGAATAAGTTGGTAAACATCTGAAAAATGCTGTGTGTTTTCATCTACAACAAACGTATTATCTGCAGTTCCATATAAACTAGTAGGCCCTTCTTCTTTCTTTTTTGCGTTAATGACAACTTCATCCAATACATTTTCTGGCAAAACCCCAAATAGGACATGTTTTTTATACATGGCTTCTTTTATGGTATTGATTTCTGGCGAATATTGAATACCATCGCTTTTAAAATCAACAGCCATGGCTGGTTGATGAAGTGAATCTAACACAAACATACCACGGTTTTTCCCTTTTTCGTTTTGGGTATTTAGTAACATAGTGGTCTTGCCCATAAACATCATATCTTCAAATTTAAATCTGCCGTTAGCATCGGTTACGCTAAAAAGCATATTTGTTTTTCCTTTATTAAACAGGGCTAAAGTAACACTACTGTTTTCTTTCGGCTTGCTTCCAAAAAGTTGTTTTACAGTACCTCTAACACTCATGCCTTTTTCAACATGATACCTTAGGCTATCCTGAGCTTTTGGCATTTGTTTCCATAAAAAATCACGCCAACCCTGCGTTAAAAGCAACAAATCCAAATAATTTAACCTATTCGGGTTGCTGGTGTCAAAATAATACCCTGGATTGTGTACGCGGCCTCTAATATCAGATTCCATCAAAAAATAAGAGCAAATGTTAGTTCCATAATCGTTTGTTGCTTCTTTGCCATTCATATCAGTACTGCTTAGTGAATAACTAGCAGGCACTGGATTTCCTGTTTTAGTCTTGGACGACACATGTACAGTTACTTTTTCATTGGGTTTATAAGATTTTTTATCAGTGCTTAGGCTAACTTCTAAATCATGTTCTTTTTCAATATAAATCAATCGTTCGCTTTGGGGCCGTATATTTGCATCATATAAAGTGACTTGACTGATGCCTTCAGGAAAATCGGTTTTGGGCAATTCAAAGGATACCGTCGTATTTTTTATGGGTTGCGTCCCTTCAAAGTAAGAAATACCTCTAGTAGTACATGTTATCGTAATTGGTGCATCAAGGTTTTTCGCCAGCGTTTCTTGATTTGTTTTAATGGTTATAATATCTCTATCCTTAACTTTTTTTGAACTTAGCAAATAACCCTGGGCATTGGCCTTAGGAAGTTCAACCTCTATTTGGTCGCCATTTGTTGTGGTAATTTTGGCATGATAGGTTTTTCCTTTTATAGGCTTAAGTTTAAATCGCCCCATACCATCATGAATGCTTATTATCAAGTTTTGGAATTCCCCGTCAGAATCTGAAACCCTACCTTCTACTGCTATTGGATTCCCTTTGTTATCAACAGCCTTAAAAGCTACAATACTTGAAACGTTTTCAATTAACGAACCACCTTCTGGAAAAAATTGCACACTAAATTTAGGGAGCGCTTCTTCAAAATCGACTTTATCTTTTGCAATAGATTTTAATTTATTTGATGTTTCATTTTTATCTGTTAGCGTTTCAAAAACATCTAAAATTTCAATGTCTTTTTTAAAAACAAAATCATCTCCAAAATTCCGATTCCAGTTGGTATAAGCCCGTATTTGATAGGTGCCTGCTTTTACCCCAACAGAATCTGTTAATTTAAAATCGCCATGCCCGATGCCTCCTTCTAATCGTGTTTTATTTCGTGAAATTATTTTAGAATCGGGCGAAATTAATTCTACATACAAAATGTTACTATGGTTAAAAAGCAAATTGTTGTAAGCATAGACCGAATACGCTTTATACCATAAATCTTCACCTAGAGTATAACAAGATCGATCGGTGTGTATATACGTTTTTTCTACCTCTGGAATAGATTTTTTCTCTTGGGCACATAATACCGTAGTGACAACTATATAAACCAGAAAGCATTCTAACATTTGTTTTACCATACTGTTTGTAAAGATTTAAAATTTATGGGCAATGGACGAAATACAAAAGATAAGACTTCAAAAATATGCAAAAGTTTCATTTTTATACAAAAAATAAGACATTCCTTACTTCTACATGTATGGATTATAAAAATAATATGCTCTTAGCGTCAACAGATTCATATAATTTAAAGATATACAAGCTTAAAACATATATATTTGCAAATCTTTTTTATAAAGATTATTGACTATGAAAAACATTAGGAATTTTTGCATCATTGCACATATAGATCACGGTAAAAGTACGCTTGCAGACCGTTTGTTGGATTTTACAGGCTCTGTTACCGAACGGGAAAAACAAGCCCAATTACTAGACAGCATGGATTTGGAGCGCGAACGTGGCATTACCATCAAGTCGCACGCCATTCAAATGGATTATGAATATAACGGTGAAAAATATGTGTTGAATTTAATTGACACCCCTGGCCACGTCGATTTTTCATATGAAGTATCCCGATCTATCGCCGCTTGCGAAGGCGCTTTATTGATTGTTGATGCCGCACAAAGCATTCAAGCACAAACTATTTCTAATTTATATTTGGCTTTGGAAAACGATTTGGAAATTATTCCTGTTCTCAATAAAGTAGATTTACCAAGTGCCAACCCTGAAGAAGTCACCGATGATATTGTTGATTTATTAGGCTGCAAACCCGAAGAAGTAATCCATGCCAGTGGAAAAACCGGTTTTGGTGTTGAGAATATTTTGGCCGCCATTATTGAACGTATTCCTGCGCCAAAAGGCGACCCAAATGCACCTTTACAGGCTTTGATTTTTGATTCTGTTTACAATACGTTTAGAGGTATTGAAACCTATTTTAGAGTCTTTAACGGCGAAATTAAAAAAGGACAGAAAATAAAATTCGTTGCTACCGATAATGAATATTACGCTGATGAAGTTGGTACTTTAAAATTAACACAAGTAGCCAAACAAAGTGTTAAAACGGGTGATGTTGGTTATTTAATTACAGGCATTAAAACCGCAAAAGAAGTAAAAGTAGGCGATACTATTACCGATTTTGCAAACCCAACCACGAATATTGTAGAAGGTTTTGAGGATGTAAAACCCATGGTTTTTGCGGGTATTTACCCAGTTGATACTGAAGATTACGAAGAGCTTCGTAACTCCATGGAAAAATTACAACTTAATGATGCATCACTCGTTTTTCAACCAGAAAGTTCTGCGGCATTAGGTTTCGGTTTCCGTTGTGGGTTCTTAGGCATGCTCCACATGGAAATCATCCAAGAACGTTTAGAACGTGAGTTTGATATGACTGTTATTACTACAGTTCCCAACGTATCTTATCATGCATACACAAATAAAAACCCTGATGATGCTTTTATAGTAAACAACCCTTCCGATTTACCAGATCCTTCTACCGTAAATCGTGTGGAAGAGCCTTATATAAAAGCTACCATCATCACAAAATCAGATTTTGTTGGCAATGTGATGTCACTTTGTATTGAAAAAAGAGGATTGGTGTTAAATCAAACCTATTTAACCACCGAGCGTGTTGAATTAACTTTTGAAATGCCTTTGGCAGAAATTGTTTTCGATTTTTATGACCGATTGAAAACGGTTTCCAAAGGCTATGCGTCTTTTGATTATCATCCAATTGGCATGAAAGTTTCAAAATTGGTACGATTGGATATTTTGTTAAACGCATTACCTGTAGATGCACTTTCAGCTTTGATCCATGCTGATAATGCCCAAAATATAGGTAAAAAAATGTGTGAAAAATTAAGAGAACTCATTCCGCGTCAGCAATTTGACATTCCCATACAAGCGGCTGTAGGCGCCAAAATTATTTCTAGAGAAACCATAAAAGCACTTCGTAAAGATGTAACCGCCAAATGTTACGGTGGTGATATTTCGCGAAAACGTAAACTTCTTGAAAAACAGAAAAAAGGAAAAAAACGCATGCGCCAAGTGGGTAATGTAGAAATACCTCAACAAGCGTTTATGGCGGTTTTGAAGTTGAATGATTAACAAGAAAAAATTATAGAATACTTACTAAAATGCTCCTAAAAATTTAGGAGCATTTTTATTTTAGGTTATTTATACAAGAAAACAGTTGTTCTAATATCAAAATTGAATGATTTACAGCGTTTTTTTTGTTTTGCTGAATTATGTGTTAAATTGTTTGATATATCCCAAAAAAATTAAAATTATTCCTAAAAATATAATTAACCCAAAAAAGTCGATAATATTTTTGTATGTTTATAACATAGGAAATGTTCTTAAAGCAAAACCACATAAAATAGGTTCAAACTCTACGTTATTGTTTACACAGCAAAGTTTAACTCATGTTTTTAGCGCATCAAAGTTATTAACAATTTAACATCTTGCAAGAAACTGCTTTTGCTTTTATCAAGAATAATGTTCTTTTAAACCACGTTACTTTTTCTGAATTATTTTTTTGGAAAATTTTAATTAACCATACCAATTAAAATATAATGAAAGCACTTTTTTACACAAGAGAATTTCCACCATATGTCTATGGTGGCGCTGGAGTCCATGTTGAATATTTAGCGGCCGAATTAGCTAAGTTAATGAAAGTAGATGTAAGATGCTTTGGCGATCAAGATGAAAGTGCCCCTAATTTGAACGTAAAAGGATTTCCTTATGACAATCCCACTTTTAAAGATGCTGATGGCAAACTTAAAGCCGTATTCCAAACCTTAAGCACCTGCCTTGAAATGAACTCAGAACCCGTGGATGCAGATGTGGTACATTGCCATACGTGGTACGCCCATTTTGCGGGTATTGTTGCTAAATTATGTTACGGCACCCCTTTGGTTATAACCACGCATTCCTTAGAGCCTTTAAGACCTTGGAAACGCGAACAATTGGGCAGAGGCTACGATGCCTCTTCATGGATAGAAAAAACAGCTATTGAAATGGCAGACGCCCTTATTGCAGTTTCCGAAGAAACCAAAGAAGATGTTATTAAACATTTTAATGTTGATGAAAATAAAATACACGTTATATACAATGGTATCAACCTCCAGCAATACAATGTAACTTCTGGCACTTCTACACTTGATGCTTACGGCGTTGACAAAAACAAACCCTATGTGCTTTTTGTAGGTAGGATCACTAGGCAAAAAGGCATCATACATTTGGTAAATGCCATAAAATATATAGATCCAACCACTCAAATTGTATTGTGCGCCGGTGCTCCAGATACTCCAGAGATTGGAAAGGAGATGGAAAACGCTGTTAACGAAGTAAAAAAGACCCGGAACAACGTGATTTGGATTGATAAAATGGTAACTAAAGAAGAAATCATTCAACTCTATTCACATGCCGATGTATTTTGTTGCCCTTCAATATATGAACCTTTCGGGATTATAAACATAGAGGCCATGGCCTGTAATACTGCTGTTGTTGCTAGTGCTGTTGGTGGCATAAAAGAAGTTGTTGTTCATGGTGAAACCGGCTTATTGATTCCACTTGAACAACAAAAAGAAGCCCCTTTTGAACCTATTGACCCTGATAAATTCTCCAGAGATTTAGCCAATGGCATCAATAAGGTCATAAATGATAAAGCCCTCAGAGAAACCATGGCCACAAATGGTAGAAAGCGTGTGGAAGATTATTTTGATTGGATAGCCATTGCCAAACAAGTTGAAGATTTATACAAATCTTTACTATAAAAATCGTAAATTACAGATGGTGAACACCTTCTTTCATAAAATTCATTCTATAACTCACATAAACTAACTACATATGATAAACGATAAAGTATTAGCCATAATATTAGGTGGCGGTCAAGGATCAAGATTATATCCATTAACAGAAGCTAGATCCAAACCAGCGGTACCTATTGCGGGAAAATATAGGTTAGTTGATATCCCCATTTCAAATTGTATAAATTCAGACATCAAGCGCATGTTTGTATTGACACAATTTAATTCGGCTTCATTAAACCGCCATATTAAAAACACATACCACTTCAGTTTTTTTAGTAGTGCGTTTGTAGATGTATTAGCAGCCGAACAAACCCCAAACAATAAAACTTGGTTTCAAGGTACCGCAGATGCAGTTCGCCAAAGTATGCATCATTTTTTAAGACATGATTTTGATTATTTTTTGATCCTATCTGGAGATCAATTGTACCAAATGGATTATGAAAAAATGATGGAAGCGCATATTAAAAGTGAAGCCAAAATATCCATTGCCACCATACCTGTGAATGCAAAAGAAGCAACAGAATTTGGTATCATGAAAGCAGATGACTCTAATGTAGTAACTTCATTTATCGAAAAACCCGATGCCAGTTTGTTGCCAGATTGGACCTCTGAAGTAAGTGACAACATGAAAAACCAAGGCAGGCACTATCTGGCTTCCATGGGTATTTACATTTTTAACCGAGATTTGCTAACTGAGTTGATGCAAAACCCAGACACAATTGATTTTGGGAAAGAAATCATTCCACAAAATATAGAACACCACAAAACATTAAGCTACCAATATGAAGGTTATTGGACAGACATAGGAAACATTGATTCTTTTTTTGAAGCCAATTTAGGACTTACCGATGACATCCCTCAGTTTGACTTATATGACAGAAAAAAACGTATTTACACAAGAGCCCGAATGTTGCCTACAACAAAAATATCCGGTACCATTTTAGAAAAGGCCGTTATTTCAGAAGGGTGTATCATCCATGCTGCCAAAATTGAAAAATCAGTAATAGGTATTCGGTCAAGAGTCGGTAAAGAATCTACCATAATCAATACTTATATGATGGGTAGTGACAAATATGAAACCTTAGCCGAAATGAACACTAATAAAATTGAAATCCTTATGGGTATTGGCGAACGCTGTTTTATAAAAAATGCCATTATAGACAAGAACTGCCGCATAGGTGATGATGTTAGAATCAACGGCGGAAAACATTTAGAAGACAAAGAAACCGATATGTACCTTGTAAAAGAAGGCATTGTTGTTATTAAAAAAGGAGCTGTCATTCCTAAAGGCTATGTTATATAATACCTAGCATAAAAAGTATCATTTTTTAGAAAAACAGAAAAGCATTACTTTTATTTTTCTCTTATTATAACCAAAAACCAATATGCAAAATCAAAAAAGAGTTATCATTGATTATGTATCGCCCAGCATTAATGGCGGCGAATTTTATATAAAACGGATCGTAAACGAAATTGTTAATATTCATGCCCACATTTTAGCAGATGGTCATGACGTGTTAGGGGCATCTGTATTGTTCAAGCATGAAAATGATAACCATTGGCAAGAAACCAGAATGCATTTGTTGTCCAATGATGAATGGCAAACGTCCTTTACCGTTGAAAATCAAGGAATTTACAGTTACAAAGTTCAAGCCTGGGTAGATTATGCACTCAACTGGAGGTATGGGTTAATCAGAAAAATAAATGATGGGCAACATGTCGTGTCTGAATTACTTGAAGGCGCTCAATTTGTGAAAGCCATTATAGATCGAGTAAATGATGATGATAAAGCCTATTTGGAAAAATTATACCGTCTTTTTAAAAACGAAAACGATTATGGTGAAGCCATTACGGAAGCCTGTACAGATAGATTGTATCAACTGTTTTATGCTAATCCAGTAAAAATTCTTGATAACAGCTCAAGGGAATATCAAGTATATGTAGATAGAAAAAAAGCCCGATTTAGCACTTGGTATGAATTTTTTCCACGATCTGCTTCACAAACCCCAGGTGTTCACGGTACTTTTAAAGACTGCGAACGGTTATTGCCGCGCATAAAAAACATGGGGTTTGATGTGGTTTATCTACCCCCTATCCATCCTATTGGCGAGGTAAACAGAAAAGGAAAAAACAATACTACCGAAGCAAAAGAGGGCGATGTGGGCTCTACTTGGGGCGTTGGTTCCCAATATGGCGGGCACAAAGCCATACATCCGCAATTAGGCAGTTTAGACGATTTTAAATCTTTAATTCAGCATGCAAAAGACAATAATCTAGAAATAGCCATGGATTATGCGCTTCAAGCAGCTCCAGACCATCCTTGGGTAAAAGACCACCCTAAATGGTTTAAATGGCGACCAGACGGCACGGTGCAATATGCAGAAAATCCACCAAAAAAATATCAGGACATTTTACCTATTTATTGGGAAAGCGAAGATTATAAAGCCCTTTGGAACGAATGTTTAGACATTTTACTCTATTGGATTGATTGCGGCATCAACATTTTTCGAGTTGATAATCCACACACCAAACCTTTCTATTTTTGGAACTGGATCATTGCCCACGTAAAGGCAAAACATCCTGATGTTATCTTTTTAGCCGAAGCATTTACTGCGCCAAAAGTCATGCAACAATTGGCCAAACACGGCTATACGCAATCTTACACGTATTTTACTTGGCGTGATAACAAACATGAGCTTATTGAGTATGTTGAAGAACTTACAAAGTCTGAACTCAAAGAATACATGCAACCTAATTTTTGGCCCAATACCCCAGACATCAACCCCCACCATTTGCAAGGTGCCAATGAATCTAAACACATTCAACGCTATGTACTTGCGGCAACGCTAAGTTCCAGCATTGGCATTTATGGGCCTGTTTTTGAGTATATGCTATCAAGCCCTTTACTTGGAAAAGAAGAATATTTGAATTCAGAAAAATTTCAAATCACGCATTATGATTGGGACATTCAAAATAAACTGATTACCATCATTTCAAAAATCAATTACATTAGGCACAATAATCCTGCGCTACAGCAAACCAATAATATAAAATTCTGTTATGTAGAAAATAGCAATCTCATAGCATTTTATAAATGGGACGATTCTAGAACCAATGAGATTTTTGTAGTGATCAGTTTAGATGCCCACAACTCCCAACAAGGTACCATACAACTACCTTTGCATGATTTGAGCGTACATCATGGCCACAATATTGAAATGCATGATTTAATTACAGATAGCCGCTACAATTGGCGCAACGAATGGAATTTCGTGGAATTACACCCCACATTACCGTTTCATATTTTTAAAATAAATAAATAATAAATTTTTAGTAATCCCATTACTGAACAATTGTATAATCAAAAATTTATGGCACAAGTAAAACCTTATAGTTTATTTACAGAATTCGACATCAATCTTTTTAAAGCTGGCAAACATTTTAGGCTTTATGAAAAATTTGGTTCGCACTTAGTAACCGTTGACGGTATAGAGGGCGTTTACTTTGCAGTTTGGGCGCCTACCGCTAAACAAGTATCTGTAATTGGCGACTTTAATTTTTGGATGGAAGGCGAGCACCAACTCAATGTACGTTGGGACTCGAGTGGTATTTGGGAAGGTTTCATTCCATTAATCGGAAAAGGAACGACGTACAAATATAAAATACAAAGCCATAACAACGATATAAAAACCGAAAAGGCCGATCCCTACGCACGGCGGTATGAGCATAATCCAAATACAGCTTCCATTGTTTGGGACGATAATTACAAATGGAAAGATGCCAACTGGATGAAAACCCGTAAAAAGCACAATGCCATTGATGCGCCTTATTCTGTGTACGAAGTCCATTTAGGCTCTTGGAAACGTCATATTGAAGAAGACCGTTTTATGTCCTATTACGAATTGGCCGATGATTTAGTGACTTATGTAACGGACATGAATTTTACACACGTAGAGCTTATGCCCATCATGGAATTCCCTTATGATCCGTCTTGGGGCTATCAAATTACAGGCTATTTTGCGCCAACATCGCGTTTTGGATATCCTGAAGAGTTCAAATATTTAGTGGATAAATTGCATCAAGCTGGCGTGGGTATTATATTGGATTGGGTACCTTCACATTTTCCCGAAGATGCACACGGATTAGGTTTTTTTGATGGATCTCATTTATATGAACACCCAGACAAACGAAAAGGGTATCATCAAGATTGGAAAAGTTTGATTTTCAATTATGAGCGTAATGAAGTCCGTTCGTTTTTAATAAGCAATGCCGCTTTTTGGATGGATCAATACCATGCAGATGGCTTGCGGGTTGATGCCGTAGCTTCCATGCTATTTTTAGATTATTCCAGAGAAGATGGCGAGTGGGAACCCAACATGTATGGCGGCAGGGAAAATTTGGCGGTTATCAGTTTCTTAAAAGAACTCAATGAAGAAATATATGCATCGTTTCCAGATGTTCAAACCATTGCAGAAGAATCCACAGCTTTCCCTATGGTTTCAAAACCCACCTTTGTTGGTGGATTAGGATTTGGAATGAAATGGATGATGGGCTGGATGCACGATACTTTAGAGTATTTTGGAAAAGATTCGGCATACAGAAAATACCATCAAAATGAAATCACATTTAGTCTAGCTTATGCCTTCACAGAGAATTTTATGCTACCGCTATCACATGATGAAGTGGTGTATGGCAAGAATTCAATTTTAGGCAGAATGCCCGGCGATGAGTGGCAACGTTTTGCAAATCTTCGTTTGTTATATGGTTACATGTTTACACACCCAGGCACTAAATTATTGTTTATGGGTGGCGAATTTGGACAATATAACGAGTGGAATTTTCAAGAAAGTTTGGATTGGAACTTGTTAGATTTCAAACCCCACAAAGACATACAAAACTATTACAAAGCATTAAATAAATTCTATAAAACAACTCCAGCTTTGTATGAAAAAGCATTTACAGGAGAAGGCTTTGAATGGATAAGCTATGATGACCACGAAAACTGTGTGATTTCCTATATAAGAAAAGGCTATGAAGCAGAAAACAACGTAGTCGTTATATGCAATTTAACACCTGTAATCAGAGAAAACTATCGCATTGGAGTTCCTGTAAAAGGAAAACTTAAAGAAGTATTCAATAGCGACTCTGAAGCTTTTGGAGGAAGTGGTGTTTCCAACAAAAAACAAATAACCATTAAAAAAGACCCTTGGAACGGTAAAGATTATTCCGCAGAAGTTACCTTACCGCCATTGGCAGTAACCGTTTTTGAGATTAAAGCTTAATAAAAACCCATTTTAATGTCCTTTAAAATTAATTTTAAAGGACATTTTTTTATTCTTCTCCTTTCAAACACCCATTTTAAAATATTGCCTAGCAATTATAACTATTTCAATATTTTAAGCCCTAAATTCTATTTACTCGTCTCACTTCAAAGGTCGTTTAAAAGAAATAAAAACCTGTTAATTAGTACAACGTTGGGTATTTTACAATTATACCCCTGATTATTTGAGTATTAAACAATACCTCGCCTGTTTTTTTAATAAAAATAGGTGTTTGAAAAATTTTAATTTTAGTATTTTCGTTGTCGAATATTAATAGCTTAATAGATGATATTAAATACTGAATTAGAATACAAAGGGAATTTATTTCCATCAAAAATAGTTTCTTACCAAAAAAATATAGACACCTTAGCTTTTACTACTGAAAACGGTGTTGTTTTACATATTACTGTACAACGCGATAGTGTTTTAAGATTTAGATATACAACCACCGGTATTTTTGAAAACGATTTTTCTTATGCCATCACAAAGTATGCTAGTAGAGGTTATAATTTACTTGAAGTATCCGAAAATGATGAACACTACATTTTAACCACTTCCAAACTTATTTGCCATGTTTCAAAATTGGACATGCGTATAGCACTTTATGATGCCATAGATAATGCACTTATTTGTGAAGACGAATTAGGTTTTCATTGGGAAGAAAGTTATGAGTTTGGGGGCGATGTTGTTAAAATGTCGAAAACAGCGCAACCTGGCGAAAGTTATTATGGTTTAGGAGACAAGCCTGTAGATAATAATTTAAAAGGCAAACGTTTTGAAAACTGGGTTACAGACTCTTACGCCTATGGCAGAGATACAGACCCTATTTATAAAGCGATTCCTTTCTATACGGGATTACACAATAAAAAATCTTACGGCATATTCTTTGACAATACGTTCCGCACCTTTTTTGATTTTTGTAGTGAACGCAGAAATATAACCAGTTTTTGGGCACATGGTGGCGAAATGAACTATTATTTCATTTATGGCCCCGACATGTCTGAAGTCGTTGCAAACTATACAGATTTAACAGGAAAACCACATCAAATGCCAGCACTTTGGGCATTGGGTTACCACCAATGTAAGTGGAGTTATTATCCAGAATCTAACGTAAAAGAGGTTGCTGCAAAATTCAGGGAACTAAAAATACCTTGTGACGCTATCTATTTAGATATTGATTACATGGAAGGGTTTCGATGTTTTACTTGGAACAAAGAGTATTTTCCAGATCCTAAAAGAATGGTTAAGGAATTGGCTGATGATGGCTTCAAAACCATTGTTATTATTGACCCAGGTATTAAAATAGACATGGAATATTCCGTCTTTAAGGAAGGGCTTGATAAAGATTATTTCTGTAAACGTGCCGATGGTCCTTATATGAAAGGTAAAGTATGGCCTGGAGAATGTTATTTCCCAGATTTCACAAACCCAGAAGTGCGTGAATGGTGGTCCAATTTATTTAAAGAATTAGTAGAAGATATAGGCGTGAAAGGCGTTTGGAACGATATGAATGAACCTGCCGTTATGGACGTGCCCGGTAAAACGTTCCCAAATGATGTAAGACATGATTATGACGGAAACCGTTGCAGCCACAGAAAAGCGCACAACGTTTATGGGATGCAAATGGCTAGGGCTACTTACCAAGGCTTGAAAAAATTCTCATACCCAAAACGGCCTTTTGTTATTACTAGAGCTGCCTATTCTGGAACACAACGTTACACATCTAGCTGGACCGGTGATAATGTGGCGACCTGGGATCATTTGAATATTGCCAACCTGCAAGCACAACGTATGTGTATGTCTGGATTCTCATTTGTAGGATCGGATATTGGTGGGTTTGCTGAGCAACCAAATGGAGAATTGTACGCACGATGGATACAATTGGGTATCTTCCATCCATTCTGTAGAACGCACTCGTCTGGAGATCACGGAGACCAAGAACCTTGGGCTTTTGGTACAAACATTACTGATGTTGTTAGAAAATTCATTGAGTTACGCTATCAATTATTGCCTTATTTATATACCGCTTTTTGGAGAAATGTAGAAGAAGGTATTCCCATCTTAAAATCTTTGGTGCTTTATGACCAAGAAGATCCACATACCCATTATAGAAATGACGAGTTTGTTTTTGGTGAAAAAATATTGGCCTGCCCTATTACGGGACCAAACCAAAAAGGAAGGCGTATGTATTTCCCAAGAGGAAATTGGTACAACTTATGGACGGATGAAGTTGTTAGTGGCGGTCAAGAACTTTGGGTAGATGCTGATTTAGATAGTATGCCCATATTTGTAAAAGAAGGCGCCATGATTCCTAAATACCCGATACAACAATATGTTGGCGAAAAAGTGATTGATGAGTTGCTATTGGATGTCTATTATAAATTAGGTAAAGAAACGTCTGCCGTTTATGAAGATGCCACAGATGGCTATGATTATATTAAAGGCAGATACAGCTTAAGGGACTTTAAACTACACGGAAAAGACAACGAATTGATTATCCAGCAACATAAGTCCGGGAAGTTTATAACCACCTATAAAACCTTTAAATTGAATTTGCACGGCTTGCCTTTTAAAATCAAGAAGATTGAAGTGGACAATGTAGAGATTCTTTTTAAAGACATTAAACTTAATGGCGATAATACTTTAATTCTTGATAAGGAGTTTACAGAGCTTCATATTATGGCTTAAATTACACAAGATACAAATGTTAATAAAACCGTTCTTTAGTTAAAAGAGCGGTTTTTTTATGGGCTAAACCATTACTTTTTAGAAAATTTATTTCAAAAATGCCGTTCGTCGGAAAAATATTTTGAAAAACATCTTAAAAAGGTTTCTTTGTAACGTTATAAACTGGCAATGAAAAAAATATTCTTAATTCTAATATTAATAACACCATTATTTTTGATAATAATGAATACTTCTGAGGGTTCATTGTTAACACAAATTGAAGAAAACGGTTTTTCTAAAAAAGAGAAAAATATAGGTTGGGAATATATAAAAGATAAGCTTTTTGAAGGGAAAGTACATAGAAGCAATGAAACTGCCAAAAAGTTTTCTGGGCCTATTTTGTTTACGCTTAAACATGCTACAAAACAAGATAGTTTGGCTGTTAACAGCATTTTAGAAGAATTAAAAAAACTGATTCCCCATAAAACAATTGACTATTTTTCAAATTTCACAAAAAGCGAATTTTCAAAATATACCCATGATGAAACCAGTAAAAGAACTAAAATACAAGGGTATTCATACCATGATATTGTTTCTTCAACAATAAAAATCAATTTTGAAACCGATACATTTAGAAATAAAAGAGGTGCAAATGAAAGTTCTTTATTTTTTAGTTTTAAAAAGGAAACCTCTGTAGAAGAACGAAAAAAACTGATACAGTATGAGCTTTTAAGAACCATTTGTTTTGTTCATGATAATGATAATGAACTTTTCTTAAATCTTACCTACCCTACCGAGGCGATATTCAATAGCCCTACTTATAATGTATTAGATAAGGAATTTACAGAAATCGACAAATTTTTGGTTCAAAAGTTATATTCAAATGATTTTGAAAAGCAATTTTCAGATTATATGCACCAAACTTACCCAACTAGATATGCCGATCTTTTTATAAATAAAAATTCAGCACAGATAAAAACCTATACGTTAATGGGGTTTGCAGCGTTGTTGTTATTTGTGCTCTCATTCGGTCTCTTTAACACTCGACAAATAACCTATTGGCAGTACTTTTTTCCTTTGTCTGTTATTTTATTGGGATTGATGGATTTACATGGGATATATAGTTATTTTTTAGAAATCCAACTACCAAGCAATTCTTTAAAAACCACGCTTTACATCTTTCTGTACGTGTTGAGTTCGTCATTAATTATTTCTTTCATATTATGTATTATCGAGCAAAAAATCATCAATAACTACCTAGGTTTTACGTATCAATTTGTAATGAAATTGGTTTTAACATTTAGTGTGTTGCATATTCCTGTATTGATAGGCTATTTGTTAATTGGTAAAACAAACGGCATAATTCCAGTCTATATACCTTTGTTTTTTGTATTTCTAACCCTAACCTTGGGTAGAGGTTTACTAATCTATTTAAACCATTTTTCAGACTCATTGATAAAACAGAAAGAGATAGAATTAAGCAAATTAAAAGCGTTGAATGCCAAAAACGAATTAAAATCACTGCACGCACATATCAATCCGCATTTTTTGTATAATGCACTAAACTCCATAGCTAGCCTCATGCATGAAAGCACGAGCAAAGCTGAAGAAATGATAATCTCTTTATCCGATTTGTTCCGATATTCTATCAACAGACAAGGGAAAAAGATGAGCACCGTGGCCGATGAAGTCGAAATGGTAGAAAATTATTTGAAAATTGAAAAAATAAGATTTGGAAAGCGCTTACAATTCACAATTAATGTTAATGACGATTTACTGGAAAAAGAAATTCCTAGGTACATGTTACAACCGCTTATAGAAAATGCCGTAAAACATGGCATTTCTGAAGTAGAAACTTATGGAGAAATACATTTAGAAATAAAAGAAGAAAAAAACAATTTGTTGATTAGTATTAGCGATAACGGAAAGGATTTCCCAAAGGATATGTATAGTGGCTACGGCTTGCAATCAGTCTATGACTTGTTAAGATTAAGCTATGGAGACCAAGCGGTTTTAAATTGGGCAAATACACCCAAAAAGAACATCACCATTTTAATACCGTCAACCTTATAATGATGAAAAAAGGATACACCGTTTTAATTGTTGATGATGAGCGCTTGGCAAGAGTGCGTTTAAGCAAGTTAATTGACAAATTTTCAGAGTTATTTACCATTATAGGCGAAGCCAAAAATGGCTATGAAGCCGAAAAATTGATTATCGATTTGCAACCCGATATTATTTTTTTAGATATAGAAATGCCAGGACTTACAGGCTTTGAACTATTAAAAAGATTAAAGCATATACCCATGGTTATTTTTTGTACCGCTTATGAAGATTATTCATTAAAAGCCTTTGAAACCAATAGCATCGATTATTTAATAAAACCCGTAAAAGAAGCGCGATTGCAACAAACCATTTTGAAAATAGAGCAGTTAAAAGCGAATTTTTCAAAAGAGGATGTTTTTAAAGCTATAAACATGATTGCCGAAACCAAAACAAAAAAAACAATCACATCGGTAACCGTTAAAAAAGGTGATAAAATAATTTTTGTAAAGTTAGAAGACATCACTCATTTTGAAGCCACAGATAAGTATGTCACTTTATTTACAAATGAAACAAGTGAGCTCATTGAACAATCTTTAACTCAGTTAGAAGAAAAATTGCCCGACAACTTTTTAAGAGTGCACAGAGGTTTTTTAATCAATACCGACTTTGTGAAAGAATTTCAAAAGTATTTTAATAACCGCTATGTCATTAGTTTGCTCAACCATAAAAAAACAGTTATCACCTCTGGAAGGACTTATAAAGACACTATAAAAACGTATATAAATCAATAAAACAAGTATTATGAAAAAGATTTTATCACTGCTGATCATTGCCTTGACTTTTTTAGTTAGTCATGCAAAAAACCCAATTAACCCTGGTAATGTATGTGTGGAAGTTAATGAAAATGATATTCCAAAAGAGGTAGAAAAATGGTTAAAAGCAGAACTAGCTAAATCTACAACCACAATATTAGAAAATTTTGAAACACCTGCCTTTTTCACAAAAAAGAAAGCGAAAATTATTGGTTATATAAAAGGTTATGATAAAACATTAGGAGCAAAAACAGGCATATTTTATTACACAAACCAATTAACACGAGAAAATAAACCTCGAGTTATAGAAATTCATAAAGATGGGCGTTTTGAGCTTGACTTGCCATTAGAATACCCGATGCAAAACTATTTTGTAATTAAAAGCCAAGTGATACCCTTTTATTTAGAGCCAGGACAAAACTTATCTATTATTTTAAACTGGGAAGATATAAAACAACCAAGGCGCATTTCCTACCCTTTAAAAAGTGTTGCTTATCAAGGAGCTTTAGCAAATATTAACTCCGATTTACTACACTATAAACCGGATTATAACTCTGGTGATTTTCAAAAAAAAGAAGCTATTATGAAACCTGTGGCATTTAAAGAATATATGCTTCAATTTAAAACTAATGCTTTAAATAAGGTTAACGCTTATGAGCAAAGTGGTGAAATTGATAAAAAAACAAGCGAACTATTAAAAAATGAAATTATACTTGAAACGTATTACAGTCTATTCGATTATTATTCTCCCACATATTCCCCCAGATATGGACAAGGAAAAAGAAAGGCAAATAATATTGATGACACGCTTCCTGATGACTATTACGATTTTATAACAGACCTACCATTACATAAACAGTCTATATTGGTAAATCAAAACTTTGCTGGTTTTATAAACAGATTGGAGTATGCACAACCATTAAAACCCAAAGCAAAAAACAAGGGAATATCAGCTGGTATTTATACAGATGACTTTTTGGGGTTTTTTAAAGACATAAAACTAACGCCAGACGAAAAAAAACTATTAAATCAAATGAAATTGCGAATCTATCAACCTGATACATTATCAGATGAATTGATAATCAAAACAGCAGAATTTCATAAAAAATATGACTCGATTATTAAAAATTATTCCGTTAAAGATAGAATTGAGATTCAGAGAAAATCCAATTTTAAAGACAAGTGGAAAGAACAAGATTCATTAGCTGCTAGTTTAGGAATAAATAATAATTTAATCTATGAAATTATAAAATCTAGAACCCTCAAGTTTACTATGGAATCTACAAGTTCAGATGAAGATAAGGCTTGGTATTGGTCAGAATTAAAAAAGGATATTAAAAGCCCTCATCTTATAAAATTAGGCAATGAGTTATTTAATAGCAGGCTATCAAAACCTGAGTTTTATGAGTTGCCTGATAGCGAGCTAGGAACAGCCATTTTCAAAAATATTATAGCACCTTATAAGGGAAAAATTGTTGTAGTTCAATTTTGGAACCCTTATTCATACTACCAAGGAGAAAGCTTAAAACGAATGAAAAAAGGACGAAAACAATATGAGAACAATGAAGACGTTGTGTTTCTTAACATTACAAATGAATCTGGGTCTACAATAGAAAAATATAATTCTTCTGTTGAAAAAAATGGTTTTAAAAATTCTATAAAAATACCTCAAGATGATTATAATTACATGAGGCAGTTATTTATGTTCAACGCTTCTGTACATGATGTTTTAGTAGCAAAAGACGGGTCTGTATATGAGAATTTTGAAAGTCATAATATGGAACATATTTTTAGAAACAAATTTAATATCAAGCCTGATAATTAAAACGAAGTGAAAACAACCGATTTCATCAATCAACAAATAGCTCAGGTTTGAATTTAAGCCTGAGCTTTTTACACTTTAGGGCTTCGTGCCAATCAAAAAAACGCTACTCATTTTTAACCCCTTCATTTTCAACATCTTTAACTTCTTCCACATCAAATGGTTTTCCTAAATAGACCAATTGGGAGTCTTCATCCAGAGTTTCAATCTGTATATTGTTAAAAGATATCATGTGCAATTTGCCGTTTGCATCTTTAATAAACAAGGGAACAATATCCTTATCGTCTTTGGTTATTTTCATTAAACTGTCATAATGCGCCTTATCATCTAAATCAATTTCTTGTATAGAAGGGTGTCTTCGCGCAAGCTCACTTAAGGTATTATAATCATCTTTATGTGGAAACAAACCTTCTTTTTGAATAGTATTATCTGTGGCTTCTTGGGAAGTGGCCAGCCTAAACGAACCATTTTCACCAAACCGGTCGCCAAATTTATTAATGGCATATGTGTTAATATCTGAGTTTCTTGTCAATGCCAATAAATAACCTACATCGTTCAATTCAATATTGTCCATCAAAGTATCAGAATAAATATTGGTTATCATGGCCTCTAGGCCTAGTTCCTTTGCACTATTAATATTTCTTTCATTACTGTCAATAAGCACCACATGTCTGCCATGCGTTTCAAGATAATGGCCCAATAACCGAGATACTTTTGAAGCGCCCACTATCAATATACCATCGGATTTTTTCAAAAACACACCTACTAGTTTAGCAAATAAGCGTGCTGTTGTAGCGTTCAATAAAACCGTGCCCAAAACAACCATAAATACCAAAGGCGTAATATACTCAGCACCAGGAACACCATTACTGGCAAGCTTTAGCCCAAATAAAGAGGCGATACCAGCCGCAACAATACCACGCGGCCCAACCCAACTAATAAAAAGCTTTTCATTGAGTTTAAGTTTTGAACCATTGGTACTTAAAAAAACACCTAGCGGCCTAAGCACAAAAACCACCACGGCAAATAATATTGCGGCATTCCAATTATATATCAATAAAAGCTCTGACATATTGATGTTTGCTGCAAGCAAAATAAATAGAATAGATATTAACAATACGCTCAACGACTCCTTGAAATATAAAAGCTCTTTTAAATAAGGTGATTTTGAATTCCCCAAAACCATGCCCATAATCACAACAGCCAATAATCCAGATTCATGGGCAAAAACATCGGACAGAACAAAAACACCTAAAACCGAAGCTAAAGCAAATACATTTAACAAATAATGTGGAATCCACTTTTTATTGATGGCAAAATTCAATGCATGGGCAAAAGTAAAACCAAAGGTCACTCCAAACAACACGATTTTACCAAACTCTATAAAAGCTGTTTTTGTAAATTCCCCACCAGCATCTACGCTAATAAACTCAAAAACCAAAACCGCTACCAAAGCACCAATAGGATCTATTAAAATCCCTTCCCATTTTAATACTGCGGACAGGTCTTTTTTAAGCGGAATATTCCTTAAAATAGGCGTGATTACAGTAGGCCCTGTTACAATAATCAATGCTGAAAACAAAAAGGAGATTTCCCAACTTAGGTAAAAAATAAAATGGGCGGCAATGGCTGCACCAAAAAAAGTAACAATAGAGCCAATGGTTATCAGTTTTGTGATGACAGGCCCCACATTTTTTATTTCGCCCATTCTTAAGGTTAAACCGCCCTCAAAAAGAATGATGCTAATGGCCAACGAAACAAAATAAAATAAACTCTCGCCCGGAAACAATCCTCTTCCATCTTGATATACTGGCTGAATCCATTTAACACCTTCATCATTTAAAAATTCTGCAGCAAGCGGACCAACTATCAAACCTATTAAAATCAATGGCAAAATGGCCGGTATTTTTAATCTCCAAGCTACCCATTGTGCCAATATGCCTAAAATGATGATTCCTGCTAATTCTATCATATTACAAAATCTTATAAGAGCACTAAAATAAATAAAACAGTCGACTTTATCTTTGAACTCATCTTGACTTTTTCTATTTCCTAAAAAATAGCTGAAATTTGTTCATATTTCGTCTATTTTCTTATTCGTAGCGGTGCTATGCCTTTCAAAAATAATGGCATCTGAACAAATTTCATTTCATTTTCGGTTAAAAACAAAAAGTCAAGATGAGTTCATTTTAAAAAACGCTATCTTTCAACTTTAAGCAAAAAAACCATAAAAATGGTATCTTTAAAGCCTTTTAAAAGTATCGGTATTGGGGTGGCATTTTCACCTAATTTAAAAGCAAACCTTTTTGAGGCTGCCAGATTATCTATATTTTTTGGTTCAAAACTCTTTTTAATCCATGTGGGCGAAGCTTCAGACGATAAATTAAAATTGCTCAAAATCATTCTTCAAAGCTTTGAAAAAGACAAACTGGATTATGAGGTTGTTTTCAAAACCGGTAATCCTGTAAATGTGATTTTATCTATTTCCGAAGAAAAAAAAATAGACCTTTTGATACTTGGCGCGGTTCAAAGAGAAAAACTTGTGAAATATTATGTAGGCTCTATTGCCAGAAAAATGACGCGCCAAGCCAAATGCTCCATTTTGTTGCTTATTAAACCTTCTGTGGAACGTGTGCCCTGCGAACATATTGTTGTAAACGGATTAAAAGACCCTAAAACAGAACAGACCATTACCGTTGCTTTTTATGTGGCAAAACACCTTAAAGCTGATAAAATAACCATTGTTGAAGAAATCAATCAAGATGAAATTGCCGTGAAAGTGGAAGACGATAAATCGCTGAGACGTGCCAATATTATGAAAGAGCGTATTAAACTTCGCGAAAACTCAAGGATAAAAGACATCATAAACCATATTCCCGAAACATATAGCAAAAACAAAATTATAAAACTACAGCCCATTTTTGGAAAAAAAGGCTATTCCATAGGCCATTACGCCCAAATTTCAAGAGCCGATTTATTGGTCATGAACGCTCCAACAAAAATGAACTTTTGGGACCGCTTGTTTCCCCACGATATAGAACATATCTTAACTGAATTACCAACCGATGTACTCATTCTACAATGAGCAAAAAAAAGAACAACATAAAAGATTTTTTTGCTGCCATACCAAAAAACATGTTTTCTGGTTTTGTAGTAAGCCTCATTGCATTGCCTCTTGGCTTGGGTCTTGCCATGGCTAGTGAGGCACCGCCCATTGCTGGTATTATAGCAGCGATTGTTGGCGGTATGGTGGTCTCTATTTTAGGAGGTAGCCATGTAACTATTGTGGGGCCTGGAAATGGCATGGTTGGCGTTATATTGGTCGCCATTACAACGCTTGGGCTAGAAAGTGCCTATGTTGCCATTATGTGCTCTGGTGTCTTTTTAGTGTTTTTAGGCATTTTTAGAATGGGTACACTTGCCGATTTTTTTCCCTCTTCTGCCATTCAAGGGATGTTGGCCGCTATCGGGCTCATCATATTAGGAAAGCAGTTTCATATCATGCTGGCCCATAAAATGCATCGAGATGATATGATGGATTATCTTATAGAAATCCCATTTACCATCAATGATGCTATACATTATGAAAACAAAGGCTTGATATTTGCGGCATTGGCAGGCACTATCAGTTTGGCCATCATGGTGTTCCATTCAAAAATCAGGAACAAATATTTTCAGCTTATTCCAGCACCCATGTGGATTGTATTGCTTTTTATCTGTTTCAGCTATTATTTTGAGTTTGGTTTGCATAAAGCCAACCCCATAGCCAAAAGTTATATGATTTCTGGCGTTCCCAGTATCCATGAAATCATTGCAGATTTACCACAACCTAATTTTAGTAAGGTTTTAACTTTGTCGTTTTGGGCAAGTGTGTTTGGTTTAACGCTCATTTCCAGCATAGAATCTCTGTTGAGCATTAAAGCGGTTGATAAGCTGGATCCCGAAAAAAGACGTTCCAACGTCAACAAAGATCTAAAAGCTTTGGGCTTGGCAACCGTTGGAAGTGGTTTTTTAGGTGGTTTAAATGTGGTAACGGTTATTGCCCGTAGTTCGGTAAACGTTAATCAAGGCGGCAGTAATCGCTCTGCCAATTTTTTTCATGCCTTGTTTTTAATCTTGTTTATTGTGTTTTTCAGTACGCAATTAACCCGAATTCCCATGCCTGCTTTAATGGCCATACTGGTTTATACAGGCTATAAATTGGCGTCTCCAAACGTGATTACAAAAATGTTCTCTATTGGGAAAGAACAGTTAATCATCTTTTTTGTCACGTTGATTGTTACGTTGAAAATTGGACTGATTTCTGGAATATTGGCGGGCGTTATCGCTGCATTGATTGTTCATGCCATCATTAACAAAAGCAGCGGATTGTTTTTAAGAAATGTTACAAAACCCAATGTGTTGATGTTTAAGGAGCACGGCGAAAAAAGCAATTATTATGTAAGCGTGAAGCATTTTTGTAGTTTTTTAAATTATTTCCGGTTGAAAAAACATTTGGATGCTATTCCTGAAAACCAAGATGTTATTGTTGATTTTTCATTGTGTGAATTTGTGGATGATACCGTTATGGAAAACATGAACAGTTATCAAGAACTATTTACAAAACGCGGCGGCCATTTTGATGTGATAGGCCTAGATATGCACGATACAGAATCCAATCACCCGTTTGCTTCCAGACGATTATTGCCCGTGCCAAAAATTATAAAAAACAGCCTTACCAAACGCCAAAAAAACATAGAGGAATTAGCTAAAAACTATACGTTGAATTACAATTCCAAAAAACAAAAAGACATTTTGTTCCTAAACAACTTTTTATTTTTCAATACCAAGCACATCAATCATATTTACAATGAATTATCCCATGAAAACAGAACCATCAAACTTTTTGATATTGAGTTTTCCGAAGGCGAATTTATAGCCAAAGAAGTGATTCGGTCTACCATGCTTTACATCAAATTAAACCAAAATATCCCTAAGTTTACTTTAGATAAGGAAGGTTTTTTACAAAAAGTATATGCCTTAGCAGGATTTAAGGACATCCCTATTGAAAACCATTCCGATTTTTCCAAACGCTTTTATTTATTAGGTGATAACGAAGCTGAAATAACCGCTTTTTTCAATGATGATGTGACCCGATTTTTTGAAAGCAACCCCTATTATCATGTAGAATCCAATGGCGAAGGTTTGCTAATTTTTGGAAAAGAACGCCTTGCCAGCATCAAAGAACTAAAAGCTTTGCTCGATTTTGGAAAACGATTGAAAAAAGTTATTCGGTAAGATTGGTTTTCATAATATATTCTTAACATTCCGAAGCATTATCATTAGATTTCTTAATTTTACATTTCTATGAAATTGTACCCAATACAGGCTGGTAATTTTAAGCTCGATGGCGGTGCCATGTTTGGTGTGGTGCCCAAATCGTTATGGCAAAAAACCAATCCCGCAGATGTCAATAACATGATTGATATTGCAGCACGTTGCTTGCTCATTGAAGATGGCAACAGGCTCATTTTAATAGATACAGGCATGGGCAACAAGCAATCTGATAAATTTTTTGGATATTATTACCTATGGGGAAACGATTCATTGGATAATTCCTTAAAAAAACACGGGTTCCACAGAAATGATATTACCGATGTTTTTCTGACCCATTTGCATTTTGACCATTGTGGTGGTGCCATTCAATGGAACCACAACAAAACAGCTTATGAAACGGCTTTTAAAAACGCCCATTTTTGGAGCAATGCAGACCATTGGCTATGGGCCACACAACCCAACAGGCGTGAAAAAGCCTCCTTTTTAAAGGAAAACATTTTACCAATAGAGGCCAGCGGCCAATTAAAATTTACTACACTTCCAAATGAGAATTTGCTTAAAAATTCCGAACTGGGTTTTGATATTTTTTTTGCTGATGGCCATACAGACAAACAAATGATTCCGTTGATACATTACAAAGATAAAACCATAGCGTTTATGGCAGATCTATTGCCTACTGTTGGGCATTTGCCCCTGCCGTATATCATGGGGTACGATACCAGGCCGCTGTTGAGTATGGACGAAAAAGAAACCTTTCTCAATATGGCAGCAGCAAACAATTATTACCTGTTTTTGGAACACGATGCCCATCACGAAATCATTACGGTAAAACAAACAGAGCATGGTGTTAGGCTAAACAATACGTTCTCTACCCAAGAGATATTTCAATAAAATATGACTAATTCTTAATAAATAAACACATGAAAACCATCAAAACACTTATATTAACAGCCTTTGTGGCATTACTATTTTTTGGCTGCGGAGGTACTGCAGATATTTTATCAACACCCGTTGAAAATATAGATAAGACACCATTAAAAGAAGCTGATTTAACTGAAACAGAAAAACACAATTGGGGACATTTAGATCTTGCAAAAGATACCATTCCCGGAATGAGCGTTGATAGAGCTTATTCAGAACTCATTAAAAACAAAAAAGGAGAAACCGTTATTGTAGCGGTTTTAGATTCGGGCATCGATATTGACCATGAAGATTTAAACAATGTCATTTGGACCAATAAAGGCGAAAAGCCCAATAACGGCATCGATGATGATAAAAATGGTTATGTTGATGATATACATGGTTGGAACTTTTTAGGCGACGGCTATAATGAACAATTGGAATATACCCGTATTTTGGCCAAAGGCGATACCAGTAACCCAGATTATGCGAGAGCACAAAAGGAATACGATGAAAATTATCAAAAGTTTACGGGCTATAAAACCAATTATGAACAGATATTACAACAATTAACTGAAGCTGATACGGCCCTTGCTAAACATTTGGGTAAAAAGGATTATACCAAAGCAGAAGTCAACGCCATAAAAACCGATGATGAAGCCTTGGGCAGAGCGGTTCAGATAGCGCAATATATGTACAGCAATGACGTGGCGTCTTTGGCCGAAGCAAAAGAAGAAATTACAAGCAGTTTAGAAAGCATCAACGACCGATTGAATTACAATTTAAACAAAACTTTTAGCGGACGCAAGACCGGTGATGACCCAGATGATATGAGCAACAAGTTTTATGGCAATAGCAACATAAAACCTGTTAAAAAAACAGAAAGCCACGGTACGCATGTAGCTGGAATTATAGCTGCGGAACGCAACAATGGCAAAGGCACCAATGGTGTTGCCAATAATGTAAAAATCATGTCTGTTCGTACGGTGCCTAACGGTGATGAGTATGATAAAGATGTAGCGCTTGCCATCCGCTATGCAGTTGATAACGGTGCTAAAGTGATCAATGGCAGTTTCGGAAAAAGCTTTTCGCCGCATAGCGATTGGGTAAGAGATGCGATTGCTTACGCTTCTGATCATGATGTCGTTTTTGTACACGCCGCAGGAAATGATGGAGCCGATGTGGATACCACCAAAAATTATCCAGATGATAATGTCAATTTCAAGGAAATTTCCAATTCATACATTCGAGTTGGTGCTTTGGAGCCAAAATATGGCACAAACTTAATAGCCAGTTTTTCCAATTACGGAAAAAACAATGTGGATGTGTTTGCGCCCGGCGCCAAAGTGTACTCCACAATTCCTGGAAATGAATATGATACCAAAGGCGGCACTTCAATGGCAGCACCTGCCGTGGCAGGAGTTGCAGCTTTGATCCGTTCATATTTCCCAAAATTAACAGCTGCCCAAGTAAAACAAATCATTATGGATTCTGGACTTGCCGTAACCACAAAAGTGGTTGTTGGTGGCGATACCAATGATGTAAGGGCTTTTAAAGATTTAACAAAATCTGGTAAAATGGTCAATGCGTACAATGCACTGATTATGGCCGCTAAGATGTCTAAGTAAAGTTAGTCACAGTTTTCAACATACCGTAAACAGTTTACGGGTTTAGTTTAAAACCTATTTTAATTTCAAATGTTATGAATCGTTTTTTTGTGTTTCTTTTTTGTGTTTCCGTTTTATGGTCTTGCAACAGTTCAAAACATGTGGCAATAAGCAATCCTCCTGTTGTTGCTATTCCACAAACGCCATTAACAGTTTCATCTTCAAAGCCCTGTTATTGGCAACAACATGTAGATTATAAAATGACGATTGATATGAATGTAAACACCTATCAATATAAGGGTACACAAACCTTGGTTTATACCAATAATTCGCCCGATGTGTTGAACAAAGTGTTTTATAATTTATACTTCAACGCCTTTCAGCCAGGGAGCGAAATGGATGTGCGTTCCCGTACCATTCCAGATCCAGATGATCGTGTGGCAGATCGTATCTACAGATTAAAACCCGATGAAATTGGTTATATCAGAGTAAATTCATTAAAACAAAATGGTATGGATCTCCATCATGAAACCGTGGGCACTGTTTTGGAAGTTGATTTAGCAAAACCCATTCAGCCGGGCGAAAGCGTGACCTTTGATATGGTTTTTGATGCACAAGTGCCGTTACAAATTCGTCGTTCTGGCAGAAATAATGCAGAAGGCGTAGCACTTTCCATGACCCAGTGGTACCCAAAACTAGCAGAATATGATTTTGAAGGCTGGCATGCCGACCCTTATATTGGTCGTGAATTTCACGGAGTTTGGGGCGATTTTGATGTTACATTAACAATTGATAAAAATTTTACCGTTGGTGGTACGGGCTATTTGCAAAACCCCAATGAAGTGGGTCATGGTTATGAGACCGAAACCGTTAATCAACCCCAAGGTGATAAATTAACCTGGCATTTTAAAGCACCCATGGTACATGATTTTACTTGGGCAGCAGATCCCAATTACATCCACGATACGGCACAAGTGCCCAATGGGCCGTTATTGCATTTTTTCTATAAAAACAATCCAGACATTAAAGACAATTGGAAACGTTTACAACCAAAAACGGTGGAGTTGATGCAATATTACAGTTCACATATTGGCAACTATCCTTATAAACAATACTCCGTAATCCAAGGCGGCGATGGCGGCATGGAATACGCCATGTGTACCCTCATCACTGGCGAACGGAAATTTGGCAGTCTGTTTGGCGTTACCGCACATGAGATGGCACATACATGGTTTCAATTCTTATTGGCAACCAACGAATCCAAACACGAGTGGATGGACGAAGGGTTTACAAGTTATATAAGTGATTGGGCCGAAGCAGACCTTACAGGTTATCAAAAAAGTAACCCTACCGAAGGTGCTTATAAAAGCTATTTTAAATTAGTTAATTCGGGTTGGGAACAACCTTTAACTACCCATGCCGATAGATACAATTTCAACTTCTCTTACGGTGCTTCTGCATACAGTAAAGGCGAAGTGTTTTTAGCACAATTGGGCTATGTTATTGGCAAAGAAAACCTAAAACAAACCTTAAAAAACTATTTTAACGATTGGGCATTCAAACACCCAACCCCCAATGATTTTATTCGTGTTGCTGAAAAAACATCGGGATTGGAATTGGATTGGTATTTAACTGATTTTGGACAAACCACCAACACCATTGATTACGCCGTAAAAACCGTGGATGGTAAAACTATTACTTTAGAGCGTTTAGGATTAATGCCTATGCCGATTGATATTATGGTAACCTATATGGATAACAGCATTGAAAATTTTTACATCCCCTTGCAAATGATGCGTGGCGAAAAACCAACTAAAGCCACCGTTATTAAAGATTGGGCTTGGGCATATCCCATCTATAAATTTGAAGCTTCAAAAGTGGTAAAATCTGTGGAAATTGACCCGTCTGATTTGATGGCAGATATTGATAAGGCTAATAATAAGAAGTGATTTTCTTATATTCGTTGCAGAAAAAACGTAGCTCCCCTTCCTTTATATTGGGTATAAAGCATAAAAAAGGTTCCATATTCATAAAAACTATCTACTAAAAGAGAATTAAAATGTTAAAAAAAACCAAGATAAAAAGCTTAGTAGCCCTTTCAATTTTGATATTGGTCTTTGCTTCATGCAAAAACCATAAAGAAGAAAAACTTCAAAAGAAACCTGTACAAAGACCAAACATTCTTTTTATCATGTCTGATGATCACGCCTATCAAGCGATTAGTGCCTATTCGGATAAATTAATAAAAACACCAAATATAGACCGAATTGCTAACGAAGGAATTTTGTTTACTAATGCCTGTGTTACCAATTCAATTTGTGCTCCATCAAGAGCCACTATACTCACCGGAAAGCACACCCATATTCATGGTAAAATTGATAACAGAACTCCCTTTGACACCACACAAGTTACGTTTCCACAACTATTTCAAAAAGCAGGCTATGCCACAGCCATGTATGGTAAACTACATTTTGGCAATAACCCTAAAGGCGTAGATGATTTTATGATTTTACCAGGGCAGGGCAATTACATCAACCCCAGTTTCATAACACCAAAAGGAGACACAACCATCACGGGTTATGCCACAGATATAATTACCGATTTAGCATTAAAATGGCTGGATGAAAAGCGAGATAAAGAAAAGCCATTTATGATGATGTATTTGCATAAAGCCCCGCATAGACCTTGGTGGCCAAGTCCTGAAAAATTCAAAGAATTTACACAAAAAAAATTTCCAGAACCGGGAACTCTCTTTGATGATTATTCCAATAGGGGAACTGCAGCCAAAACTGCTGAAATGAACTTACTACTACATATGAAATATGGTCATGACTCCAAAATAAGACCTAAAACCATCAAAGAAATGGGAAAAGTTCAACCCTATGTTCCACCTATGAATTCAGGATTTACGGGGCCTTACGGTAGAGCCAATGACCAACAAAAAGCATTATATGATCCCATACTAGATTCAATAAATACTTGGTTCAAAAACAATTGGCCAATGATGAATGATAAACAAAAGATGAAATGGAAATACCAGCGATATATGCAAGACTATCTTGCTTGCATTTCTTCGATAGATGATAATGTAGGTCGGGTATTAGATTACTTAGACGAAAGCGGTTTAGCCGATAATACCATGGTAGTGTATACTTCAGATCAAGGATTTTATCTTGGAGAACACGGTTGGTTTGATAAGCGATTTATATATGATGAATCTTTTAAAACACCATTGATGATTCGTTGGCCAAATGAGATTACACCAAATACGACTAATGATGAGATGGTTCAAAATCTAGATTTCGCTCAAACGTTTTTGGAAGCAGCACAAATAAAAGTACCCAATGATATGCAAGGAGAAAGTTTAATGCCTCTTTTAAAAGGAGATATTACAAAATGGAATCGTAATGCGGTTTATTATCACTATTATGAATATCCATCTGTTCATATGGTTAAACGACACTATGGTATTGTGACAAAGGAGTATAAACTAATTCACTTTTATTATGATGTAGACGAATGGGAGTTATATGACCGTAAAATAGATCCACAAGAAATGACAAATGTATACAACGATCCTGCCTATGCTGATATAGTTTCAGAACTACACAAAAAACTAGATAAACTAAGATTAAAATACAAAGACTCCCCGGAATTGGATAAAGAGTATCTCAATCTTTATAAAAATAAAATATAAAGCATTATACAACAAAATTGTTGTTAAACAAAAAATCCAAAAAACCACTTAATGTTCAAGTGGTTTTTATATTTTACTACCTTTGATTTTTTTAAACCAAAACACTTGACATTCACATTCAACAAAAAAGAAAAACTAAAAAGCAAAAAGCGTATTGACCAACTGTTTGCAGAAGGGCAATCGGTTTCAGCATACCCTTTGCGGTTGGTTTATTTACAAACTGCTTTTGACGAGAACGTTATTGCCAAAACAGGCGTATCAGTTAGCAAACGGCATTTTAAAACTGCGGTAAACAGAAACCGAATAAAACGCTTAATGCGAGAATCTTACAGGCTAAATAAAGCCGTGTACTTTAACAATTTAACAACACAATATGCGTTTATGGTGTTGTATATTGGCAAAGAATTACCAACCTATACCCTAGTTGAAACTAAAATGAAAACTTTGTTTGATAAATTTTTAAGTAAGATTTCAGAAATAGAAATACAATAAAAAATGAAACACCTACTAAAAAAACGCATCCTCATACCCATATTGGCGTGCACAGTTTTTTTTACAACCACCGCCTTTAAAAACGATTTTTTTGAAATCGCCAAACAGATAGAAATCTTTACCACGCTGTTCAAGGAAATCAACATGAATTATGTGGATGACACCAATCCGGGCGATTTAATGGACACCGCCATAAAAAGCATGTTGAAAGATTTGGATCCCTACACCAACTTTATGAACGAGCAGGATGTAGAAGCTGCAAGAATCAATAACACGGGTGATTATACAGGCATTGGCGCTCGCGTTAGGACTTTAAAAGACAAACTGGTCATCATTGAGCCTTACAAAGATTATCCCGCAGATAAAGCAGGCCTTAAAGCAGGCGATGACATTATAAAAGTTGAAAACACCTTAATAGAAAGTTATAAAGATGATGCTGGCGAACTGCTAAAAGGTATCCCCGGAAGTTCTGTAAACGTAACGTTTATCCGTCAAGGCAAACAACAAACCGCGACCATTAACCGAGCGGAAGTTGAAATAAATGCCGTGCCTTATTTTTCTATGGTGGACGACAAAACAGGCTATATAGCATTAAGCAAATTCAATGAAAAAGCATCCTCACAAACCAGTTATGCTTTAAGGGATTTAAAAGCCCAAGGCGCCAAACGCATGATTTTAGATTTACGCGGAAACCCTGGCGGATTGCTGAACGAAGCCGTAAATGTTGTGAATCTGTTTGTCCCAAAAGGGCAGTTAGTGGTCACCACAAAATCTAAAGTGGATAAATACAACAAAACCTATTACACCCAAAGCGAACCCATTGATACCGAAATTCCGTTAGTGGTTTTGATTGATGGTGGCAGTGCCTCGGCCAGCGAGATTGTTTCAGGCGGATTACAAGATTTGGACCGCGCCGTGATCGTAGGTTCCAGAAGTTATGGAAAAGGCTTGGTACAACGCCCCAAAGCATTGACCTACGGCACACAAATAAAAATTACCATTTCAAGATATTATACGCCTTCTGGACGCTGCATCCAAGCATTGGACTATTGGCATCGTAATGAAAAAGGCGAAGCGGTACGTATAAAACAAGAAAATTACAACGCATTTAAAACCAAAAATGGTCGTAAGGTTTTTGATGGCGGTGGTGTACTTCCGGATAAAGCTATGGGCGATTCAAAAAAATCAACGATAACCGATGCCATTATCAACGATTATTTGATTTTCGATTTTGCAACGGATTATTATTATAAACATAAAATAGACAACATCGATACGTTCAAATTAACCGATGCTGATTTTTCCAATTTTAAAAACTATTTAAAAACAAATGGGTTTTCATTTGAAACCGATACCGAAAAAGCCCTTAAAAAAGTATTGGAAACCGCTAAACAAGAGGGATTGGATGATAATATAAACGCTGATTACAAAACCTTGGTTTCTAATTTAAACACATCGAAAACCAATGCCATTGATGAAAATAAAGACTATTTATTAACACTTTTAACCGAAGAAATTGTAAAACGCTATGTTTACAGAGAAGGTTTATATGATTATTACAAAACCCATAATCCTGAAATTAAAGCGGCGACGGGTATTTTGTCAAATCTATCCACCTACACCGATTATTTAAGGTAAATAGCTCTTATTTTAGCCTTATTATTAATTTAAAAGTATATTTAAACCGCTTTTAAGCCTCCACTTGATGAACAAATTAATTGTATCCATAATATGCTGTTGCAATATGGTGTTTTCCCAAAAGGAATTAACACAAGAGGTGTATTTTGATACTGATAAATATGAAGTACCTTCTACCGAAGAAAGCCGTTTGTTATTGTTTATTTCAACATTAGAAAATATCGATATTGAATCTATTGCCATTTTTGGGTTTTGTGATGATATTGGCGCGCCCGATTATAATTTAATCCTGTCGCAACAACGTGCCGATGCCATAAAAACCATTTTTTCAAATAATGAGATTAGCGAATCCTTGATCACAAATGTGGATGGGAAAGGCCAGATTTTATTGAAAATAGTTGAAGAAAAAAACGTTCTGAAAATTAGGGGGCTTAACCGGAAAGTAGAAATTATAGTAACCCCAAAACCACCGAAACCTATTGAAAAAGAAGAAGTGGTGGTGGTTAAAGAAAAAAAGAAAACCACCGTTGATATTTTAAAGGACACTTTGAAAGTTGGCGATAAAATAGTTTTGGAAAACATTTATTTTAGCAATGGTTACAGCTACCCAAAAGCAGAATCCAGAAAAACATTGGAGGCCATGGCCAACGTGCTTGCAGAGCGAAAAGGCGTGTACTTTACCATCCAGGGTCATGTATGCTGCACGCAATATACACGAGATGCTGTGGACAAAAAAACAAAAAAACGCAACCTTTCTGAAGCGCGGGCAAAATACATTTATGATTATTTTGAAAAAAAGGGGGTTGACAAAAGACGGATGCGCTACATGGGCATGCGCCGACAGTTTCCTTTAGGTGGCGATCCAGAATTGGATAGGCGCGTGGAACTAATTATTACTTACGTAGGCGATGATAATCAATAGTTTATGGTTTATAAATTACGCTTTGTTTTGAACTATAAAATACCTTTACTTTCCTTATTTTTTATAAGCATTTTTAGTCATTCCCAAAATACCTTTGTCCCCGATGATAATTTTGAACAGGTTTTAATTGATTTGGGATTTGATGTCGCCCCTTTAGATGATTTTGTGCCAACTGCCAATATCAATACCATTGTTAATTTAGATATTCCGCCAAATAAAAACATTGTTGATTTAACAGGTATTGCAGCATTTTCAGCTTTACAAAAACTAGATTGCAGGAACAATGCCATCTCCATTTTAAATGTTTCGCAACTTGGTAATTTACAGATTCTTTGGTGTAGTTCCAATCAACTGACCAATTTGAATGTCACTCAAAACAGTAATTTAATATCTCTGCTTTGTGATGATAACCTGTTGACCAATTTAAACACGACCAACAACCCAAACCTAAATATTTTGGTTTGTGGCAACAATCAAATTACCAATCTCAATGTTTCGAATAATACAAACTTGAGCCGTTTGGAATGCAACAATAATCTACTGGAAAATCTTAATATTTATAATAATACTAACCTATCATTTTTAAATGGGAGCAACAATCAAATAACGGGTTTAGATACTTCAAACAACAACCGTTTAAGTACATTGAATGTGGCTTTTAATCAACTTTCAAAATTAGATGTGTCAAGCAATTCCAATTTGGTAAGCTTGAACTGTAGCAATAATATGCTATGCTTTTTGAATATTAAAAACGTCAATAATGCCAATATCACTTTCATGGATTTTTCATCCAATTCTGCTTTATATTGTGTAGTGGTTGATAACGTTACTGGTAATCATAGTACTTGGCAGCCTGCTTCTTTTACTAATTATGTAGCATCTGAAACCGATTGCGATAACTTTGTGAATGTAGATAAACTCAATAACGTAGTGACTAAAGACGCTTATACCTTGCCCAATTTAGTGAACGGCAACTATTTTACTGAACCTAAAGGCAATGGTTTACAACTGAATGCTGGCGCTATTATTACCACTTCGCAAACCTTGTATATTTACGCTGAAACGGCTTGTAATAGCAATGAAACCAGCTTTAGTATTTTAATAAATAACGAAGCTTATTTCATCCCAAAATTTTTCACACCAAATAACGATGGCAACCACGATGTTTGGCAAGTGATAGATAACACAAATACCATTGAAAGTATTGCTATTTATGACCGTTACGGAAAACTTTTAAAATTTTTACTTCCCAATTCCCTAGGATGGAACGGAATTTTTAATGGAAAACTTTTAAATACGGATGATTATTGGTATGTGATTATGTTAAATTCTGGCGACACTTTAAAAGGACATTTTACTTTGAAACGGTAAAAAAACTACAAACTTTGCCCGAAAGTGAGTAGGTTATTATCTGGGTCAAGTAAAGAAAATTCTTTTTGTCCCCAAGGCTTTGTTTCCAAAGATCCATTTGGATGAATGGTTACTTTATTTTCCAACATCCCTTTATATAAGGCTACTATATTGTTGGTACGTATATACACTTGACCGTAATTTTCTTTTGGATCCAATGCTTTGAATTCAAAAAAATGGATTTGAATAGTATCTTTTTCCACCATCAAATACCCATCAAAATCGGCTATACCAAATTCTTTAAAACCTAGTTTTTTTATATAAAAATCTTTGGTTATGGTTTTGTTGCGCATGGGTAATTTTGGATGGATTTCTGTTAGCATTTTTTATTGATTTTTTACATTCTCAATGTTCACTACCATCGCAATATGCGGAATATCATCTTCTAAATATTCTTCTCCAATGGTTTCAAATCCAAATTTTTCATAAAATGTTTTCAGATATGCTTGAGCAGAAATCTTAATAATGTTTTCTTTTAATTCATTATTAACAGCTTCAACTGAAGCTTTCATAATATCGATGCCGTATTTGAATTGGCGTTGGTTTTTAGCCACCACTACCCTACCAATACTGGCTTGTTCAAAATAATCGCCTGGTTTGAAAATACGTGTATAGGCTATTAATTTTTCATTTTTATACCCTAAAACATGATGTGCCTTTTGGTCTTTACCATCCACATCTTGGTAGATGCAATGTTGTTCCAGCACAAACACTTCGCTGCGTAATTGCAATAAGCTGTACAGTTCTTCTTTGGTTAATTCTTGAAAGGTTTTTATTTTTATTTTTAGCATGAATTTTTTATGTCATTCCTAGACTTTTTTAAGTCGAAGCAATCTTTTTTATTGAACTTCTAATTTTATTTCATATAGAGATTAAGAGATTGTTTCGTCACGAAAAGTTCCTCGCAATGACGTTTAAATTAATCCTGAACAATCACATCCTTCGCATCATTTTTACCAAATTCTGGCTGAATGTTTACGTGGTTGATATCATAGTTATCATACACAAAATCTTCTATTTTATGTAAAATAACATCAAATTGGGATAAGGTAATATCTTCATTAAAATCAATGTGTGCCTCCAAATGGATTTCATCTTCATTAAGTTGCCACACATGCACATGGTGTACATTCTTAATGGATTCAAAAGCATTGATTTCTGCAACTATTTGTTTTATAGGAATGCTATCTGGCGTAAACAACATCAATACTTTGGTAGATGTTTTTAATAAATCATAGCCCATATAAATCAAATACAGAGCAATGGCAAAAGTTAGCACACTATCTACCCAATAAATTTGGTAAAATTTCATTAATAAACCACCAACCAATACCGCCACGCTCGCCATCATATCTGTTAATAGATGTAGGTAAGCACTTTTCATGTTCATGTTGGATTTGGAATCTTTTTTAAGTAATAGCACACTCAATCCATTACCTATGATAGCTATAAATGATAGCCAAATAACCAAACCCGATTCTATGGTTTGTGGATTTTGAAACCGTTTTAAAGCTTCGTTAATCAACAACACGGCCACAATCATTAATGTTGAAGCATTTACAAAAGCCGCTAAAATTTCAGCACGTTTATAACCAAATGTGCGGTGGATGGACGCTTGTCTTTTTGATAATCTATTTGCTGCATAACTCACTACTAAAGACAGTACATCACTAAAATTGTGCAATGCATCACTTAATAATGCCAAGCTACCAGAAACCAAGCCACCAATAACTTGCGATACGGTAATTACAATGTTTAAAAGTATGGAAATAACAAGGTTACGCCCTTTTAAATCGTTGTGGGCATGTGCATGGCTATGTGAATGATTATGTGCCATTTAACAAGATAAAGGTATTTTATCTATTCTGGTTTGGTGGCGGCCACCTTCAAATTCTGTATTTAAAAACACCTCTACCATTTCAACCGCTTGATGAATGGCCGTAAATCGTGCCGGAATACATAAAATATTAGCATTGTTATGACTACGTATTAAATGAACAATTTCTTTGTTCCAACATAAACCAGCGCGTATTTTTTGGTGTTTGTTAGCGGTCATAGCCACGCCATTGGCACTACCGCAAATTAAAATACCAAAGCCAGCTTTATTGGTTTCAACATCAGTTGCAACTGGATGTACAAAATCTGCATAGTCTACGCTATCATTAGCATCTGTTCCGTAATTATTAACAGTATAACCTTTTGATTCTAAGTATTTTAATATAGCAAATTTATAGTCGGTGCCTGCGTGGTCATTTCCTATGGATATGTTCATTTTCTTTATATTATTATATCTTTATGCAAAGGTAATAATTATTAACCATGTGCATTACTATGTGCATGACTTGTTAATAACTGTTCATTAGTTTTTAAAAGAAAAATATTGAGAATCCATTTATTTTTTCAATCAAAAACCAACCTTTAAAAACCTAATTTTTAATTCATTTTTTTTAGAAATAGTATCAGCTTAAAAAAGGTTTGCTATAAACATGTAATTTTTAAAAGTTATGATAAAAAAGTGGTTCACTTAGGTTGTTAACAACTGTGGATAGAAATTTAAAAACCATTTAATATGAACGTATTAATATAAAATCTATTGTTAATTACCTATTAACAGAACGTAAAATTATTGTAATCAAAATAAAACTTAAAAAAGTTATACCGCTATTAACACGCTATAATAACCATCATTTATTTTTTTAAATTTTAAAAGAAAAATTATTATATACTATATAATGTGGATAAGTATTGCTTTTTAACGATTATATTAGTGTAATATAAAACTTATAATAGTAGATTTGTTTTAAATTAATTTAAATAATCCATTATGACAAAACAATTACTATTCTTATTATGTTTTTTAAGTATTACAATATGCCAATCTCAAACTCTTGATGATGGTGTATTTAAATACACAGTAACCGATGTAGCAAACAACTACGTATCAGTAAAAAAGTTTAATAATGCTGCTTGCCCTAATGGAAGCCTAGCTATTCCTGAAACTTTTGATGATAAAGGGACTGTTTATTATGTTACTAGTATTGCAACTCAGGCTTTTAAAAATTGTAATAATTTAACTAGTGTTACTATGGGAAGTAACATTATTAGTATTGAAAATGAAGCTTTTGCTAATTGTACTAATTTAACCAGTGTTAGTATAGGAAGTAATGTTACTAATATAGGAAATCAAACTTTTGAAAATTGCGAAAATTTAGTTGGTGTTGTTATACCAAATAGTGTTATTAATATTGGAGGTTCTGCTTTTAATGCTTGTGCAAGTTTAACGAGTATTATTATTCCAGATAATGTAATTAGTATAGGGGATTATGCATTTGAACTTTGTACTAGTTTAAGTAGTGCTACAATAGGAAATGGTGTTACCAGTATGGGGGAATATATATTTTCAGAGTGTACTAGTTTAACTAGTGTTAGTATAGGAAATAGTGTTTCTAGTATTGGTGATTTTGCTTTTTCAGACTGTACTAATTTAAATAGTGTTACAGTGAATTGGCCTACACCATTAGCTATAAATTCAAATGTTTTTAATAATGTAACTATAGGAACTATACCATTAACAGTACCAGAAGGTACAGTAACTGTTTATTTAGCTGCTGATGTATGGAAAAATTTTATAGTAGTAGAAGAAACCTTAAGTACCTTAAATTTCAATACAACTATTGGTTTACAGGTATATCCAAACCCAGTAGAAAATCAATTACACATAGTA
>TARA_R110002049_G_scaffold309282_1_pt1 | contig 50337 bp, 43 predicted proteins | sample TARA_R110002049 | Tara Oceans TARA_R110002049 (sample SAMEA4396941) | marine metagenome | biome: Polar Biome; feature: [SRF] surface water layer (ENVO:00010504); material: water (ENVO:00002006), including particulate matter (ENVO:01000060) such as... | depth 5 m | reverse complement strand
ATTAATCAAAATTTAAACTTTACACACTTAATGAGATACTACCATAATTATTCTGCTTTAAAAGTCTTTTTAATTTTCCCTCATCTTTCTTTCTATCATAATAAGTTTTAAGTTTCTTATTTTGATTCCATTTTTCAAATTTAGTGTACTCAGTAAAAAACACGGCATCATGCAATTCTAAGCCATTTGGAGGGTTTATAGAATCAATTATTAATAGTTTATCAAATTGTTTAACAAACTCTCTAAAAAGATGGCTATATGCGTTGATATTAATATCTGTTAAACTATAGATATTCAATCTATTCAAAATTCTCTTTGCCGTAATCTTTAATTCTATTCTAATTAAATTAGAAGTTGCTATTCTGGATTCTTCTCCCTTTGCATAAATCTTCATTCTGTACTCTTTAACTCCAAATTCCTTTATAACTCCATCAGCCTTATATTTCTGTCTTCTGTTATGAATGTCATAATTCCAGAGTAGTATATTTTCCTTAATAACATCACTAACAGCATAGCTAGTAGCAAGATTAAATCCAAATTCCAGATTAGTAATTACCGTTTCTGCTTTATCAAGTTTAAAAAACTCGCAAACCCAATTTAACGCAAATAGGCAGTCTTCAATCTTAAAATCATCATGATTAATCTTTGTGCCGTATTTTAATAGATTATAAAACTTATGAATACTACCTTCAATATAAGCATAATCATTACTAATATTTACATCAAGATTATATAGCTTTCCTTTCTTTGGGTAATCACAAGCTTCGCCAGTAATTCTGTTATATGGGCTTTTTAAATCTAATAACCCCTCACACTCAATTAGAGATTCAAAAGAAGCTTTATCGTTAACTCTAAACCTTATAAAATCTAACATAATTAGGCTGCGTTTGAGTTAGACTCATTAAAATTCCCTTTTAAGAATTCCTCAACATCTCTTCTTAAGTAAAGTGGTTTCTTTCCTGATTTTCTTTTTGGAACAAGTTTTCCCTTTTGCTCCCAATTCCATAAAGTTGTTAGTGAAGTTACTTTACAGATTTCAGCAACCTCTTTCCTAGTTAAGTACTCACTTTTTTGTTTAGTATTGACAACTTGCTTAATTACTACCTCTTTCTTTTTAAGAATAACATCCTCGATATTTTTAGTTAAAAGTTGTACTAATTCATTTAAGTCAATTGATGTTAAAACCACTTGTTTCATAATCATAATTTTTACAGTTAAATACATGATAAAGAGACAAATAATAACACCCAATAAAAATACTCTAATTTTAAAACAAGAGTGCTTTTTAAATTTAAAATTGTGAATTTAAACCGTTAATGAGATTACAACGGTTGAATTAGCTAATGCAGAAATATTTATTTTAAATTAAGAGTTTGGAGATAGTGCTTTTACAAAAGATTCTAGGCTTTTTCTACTTTTTTTGTTTTGAGTTTCCTTTTGATTTAGAAAATCCCTAGGCAAAAGAGCCTCTCCATTTAATAAAAAGAATTCAGAAGCAATTTCCCAATGCTTGTTTTTGGGGCTTCTAATCACTTTATGCCCTATAAGAAGTTTAATAAAATAGTATAGTGAAGACTTTTTGTCAATCCAGTTAATTTTGTTTTCTAATTGCTTTGCTTCAAACAGACATTTGAAAGTACTGAAATTTGTTAGCTTAGAAATAAACCCTCCCCCAATTAAATATTTAACAAATAGTTTTTCAAGTCTTTTATCTTCGGGGTGTTTATTAAAGTGGAAAGAAACAATAGCTTTTTTTAAGTAAAACCATTTAGACAAAGCTTCCCTATTAGTATTATTAAGTTCAAGATGATAAGATATAAATATTGATTTAAGAATATCTTTAATAGAACCAAGAATCAACAAAATTAGATTGTTAATAGCCCTATACTTTTCTACGCCCTTCCTTCTTTTTAATTGTCTTAAATCTTTTTGAATTCCCAATAGCTTTGAGACGATTTGATTTAAGTATTTTATTCTGTTTTCATGTAGCAAGTTCAATTCCAACTCAAAACAGTTATAGGCTGCCTCTTGGTATTCTCTTATATTATTAAAAATTGCTTGTGCCTTTTCAAAAGTGCTTACTGATGGGTAAACATTAAAATCATGGATATAACTCTCAATGAAAACAAAAGGATGCTCCACCCTATCTTTTAAATCTTCATCCTTAGCCCATGGGTTATAATTGATTACATAGAACTGGCTAAAATCCTTTTGCTTTAACATAATTAACTATTAACAAATTCATTTACATTAATATTTTCCCAATACTTTTTAAGCTTAACAGCATATTCTCTAGGAGTAATTTTTATGTACTTTAGAAACTGAGATTCAGTCTTATGCCCAGTAATCTTCATAATAGTAAGGGTGTCCAGTTTACCATAATGATTTGTCGCAAAACTACGCCTACAAACATGGCTTGAAATTAACTCATATTTTTTATATACACCACTTACTTTGCGGTGTATAGTTTTCTTTTTACCATTCCTCTCTATTTCTATTGGAGACATTTTAGCCCCTTTAATTTCATAAGTCAACCCTACATCCTTACAAACTTCTTTTATATAGTCATTAAACTTTGGGTCTGAAATTCTCCTAGGAAACCTACCTTTTCTTTTCTCCAATATCTTCTTAACGTTATTGTGCATAGGTACATAAACTGGAAAATCTGTTTTCAGCGTGTCTTTTTGGATAAAGCCTCCATCTAAATTAGACTTTGTTAATGTTAAAAGGTCTGACACCCTAAAACCAGTCCAACAACCTATAATTAACCAGTCTCTTGCATTATCCAAATAATCCTTATCAAATTTATGATTATTGATTTTATGAATCTCCTCCAAAGTCAAATAAGTATCTATTGTTTTGTTAGATGGCAATGAGAAGTCTGAACTTTTATAATTTATATTTACTTCGTAACCCTTCAATTCAGCTTTTCGACAAACTCGTTTTATAACAGATAAATACCCCCCAATCGTATTAGGGTTTAATTTCTGCTCCGTATCCAAGTATTCTATAAATGCTTCATGAAAAATTAAATCAATATCAGTTAACTTAACCAACTTTCCTGAATGATGCTCATAATCATTTAGCTTATTCTTTGTTGTCTCATAGTGTTGAATAGTTCTGTAACTAATTGGTTTGTTAGGCTTATCCAATCTTTTCTTTGCCGTATCTATAAAAGAATCCATGAATGTTGACAAAAACTGCTTTTCATCAATTTCTTCATCATTAGATTTTCTATTCAAAAATCCATCAATATTATTTCTAAGCCATTTATTGTTTATGATAACACCATCTACGGAATCTGAACTGTATTGCTTTTCAATATGAACTTTTAAATCCCTTAGCGTAGCATTAATTTTTTTATAATCAACTTCATCTGTAGGGTTTATTCTTTGTAAACTTGAACTAAATTTACCTTTGGGGGCTTTTATTCCAGTTGAGGCTTCTGTATCAAATTGACTACCCTGTTTAAACCTTAAGAGAATTGAATTTGATTTATTATTCGTTTTAATTCTGTATTGAGTTGATGCCATAATTAAAAGATTTCAACAAAGATACAAAAAACAGAATATCAAACACCCCTAAAAACACCCCTAAATAGAGTGAATTTTAATGAATACTTAAAATTCATTTAGATTCACTAAATTTAAAATAATCTAAAAAACCCTTTATACACAATGGATTTACAATAATTATGAATTAAATTGGAATCATTAAAAATCAAAGGGTATAGTCTTCTCGTGCGCACAAATTAGTTTTTTTTTAAATGAAACTTCTCTATTAAAGTTTAAGCCTTTAAAAATCCTTTTTCTATTTATCTAAAATATTTTACGTAATATTGTTTAACTTTTTCTAGTCAAAAATGAACAATATAAAAACACAATTCAGTATCAAGGATTTAGAAAACCTTACTGGCATAAAAGCTCACACCATTAGAATATGGGAAAAACGCTATGATTTATTGAGTCCTGATAGATCTGATACAAATATCAGAAACTATAGTTTGACCAGTTTTCAGAAATTGTTGAACATTTCTTATCTCAACAATAATGGTCTCAAAATATCTAAAATTGCAAACCTCAATGAAGCAGAAATCCCTGTAAAAGTTAGAGAAATTGCTTCTCGGGCAAAAGTAGAAGACCATGCCATTAACGCCTTTAAAATGGCCATGATCAATTTTGACCAAGTGCTTTTTTACAACACCTACAATAACCTAATTGAAAACAAAACGTTTAGCGACATATTCTATACGGTATTTCGGCCATTATTGAACGAAATCGGGCTACTATGGCAAACCCACACCATTACACCCGCCCACGAGCATTTCATTTCAATTCATATCAAACAAAAAATCCTACTTAATATTGAGCGTTTGCAAAGCTTAGAACCAAGGCCAAACTCTAAAACTTATATTTTGTTTTTGCCCGAAAACGAAATACATGACATCGGGCTACTGTTTATCAATTACCAATTAAGAAGCAAAGGCTACCACAGTATTTTTTTAGGTTCAAGCGTCCCCATGGAAAGCTTAACGGATTTGCTCGGTTTTTTTAACGATATTACATTTATATCCTATTTTACCGTAAACCCAGAAGAAAAAAATATTCCTAATTATATTGAAAAATTTGATGATCTGCTTTTGAAAAACAACTCCTGCAAACTAATGCTTTTAGGGAAAAAAATAGCTGATTTCGATACCAATACACTTCCTAAGAAAGTATCCATATTTAACTCAATTGAAAACTTCATTGAATATTTATAAACAAAATCATTTTGTTGTTTAACTTTTTATTATATTTGTTAAACAAATGAAAAAAACAATTTCTATAATAGGGTCTGGCTTCTCATCATTAGCGGCCGCTTGCTACTTAGCAAAAGCTGGTTATGCCGTTACTGTTTTTGAGAAAAATGATACCATTGGCGGGCGTGCAAGACAACTTAAAAAAGAAGGCTTTACTTTTGATATAGGTCCCACATGGTATTGGATGCCAGATGTATTTGAACGTTTTTTTGCAGATTTTGACAAACTTCCCGCTCAATATTACACACTAGACAAATTAAATCCTGCCTACAGCATTTATTTTGGAAAAAATGATAGGATTACCATTGAAGATTCCCTTGAAAAAATATCAGAAACGTTTGAAAAAGAAGAAGCCGGAAGCTCCGTCCAGCTTAAAAAATTTATAGGACAGGCCAAAAGCAACTACAATATAGCCATTAAAGATTTGGTTTACAACCCCGGTGTGTCTCCCATGGAGTTAATAACACCTTCAACCATAAAAAAAATAGATCAGTTTTTTAGCAACATTCAAAAAGACGTTCGCAAAGGATTTAAAAACGATAGATTGTCAAAAATACTAGAGTTCCCTGTATTGTTTTTAGGCGCAAAACCTAGTGATACCCCGTCGTTTTATAGTTTTATGAATTATGCCGATTTTGGTTTGGGCACCTTTCATCCCAAAAAAGGCATGTACCAAGTCATTTTAGCTATTGAATCTTTAGCAAAAGAGCTGGGCGTAAAAATCAAGACAAATGTGCCTGTTGAAAAAATAATAGTTGAAAACGGAAAAGCTACTGGCATCGTTTCCAATGGAAGCACTCACAAATCTGATATTGTTTTGAGTGGTGCCGATTACCACCATTCTGAAACGCTTTTGGAAAAACCATACAGACAGTATTCCCAAACTTACTGGAGCAAAAAAACCTTTGCACCTTCTTCCCTACTTTTTTATGTGGGATTCGATAAAAAATTAAAAAACGTAAACCACCATACCTTATTTTTTGATGTGGATTTTGATGCACATGCAGAAGATATTTATGATTTTCCAAAATGGCCAGAAAACCCATTATTCTACGCCAGTTTCCCTAGTTTAACAGATGAAAACGCTGCACCTAATGGCAAAGAAGCAGGCATTTTTTTGATTCCATTAGCACCTGGTTTGGAAGACACTCAAGAGCTTCGGGAAACCTATTTCGAAAAAATAATCACACGTTTTGAACATTTAACATTACAAGATGTAAAAAACCATATTATATTTAAGAAATCATTCTGCATCAATGATTTCATAAAAGATTACAATTCTTACAAAGGCAATGCATATGGTATGGCAAATACACTTTTGCAAACAGCTTTTTTAAGACCAAAATTAAAAAGCAAAAAAGTTGGCAATCTCTTTTTCACAGGACAACTTACGGTACCGGGCCCTGGTGTGCCACCTTCACTGATTTCAGGGAAATTGGTAGCCGATTTGATAACAAAACATCATAAAAACTAATATGAAAGCACTTTTTGATTCCGTTTCTTATGATTGCAGCAAAATTGTTACTAAAACGTATAGCACATCGTTTTCGCTAGCTACCAAAATGCTCTATAGATCTATTAGACAAGATATTTATAATATTTATGGTTTTGTGAGGTTTGCTGATGAAATCGTGGACTCGTTCCATGATTATGATAAAGAAACATTATTTAATGATTTTTCAAGGGATTTGGAAACCGCTTTGCAAAACAAAATCAGTTTGAACCCCATTCTGAATGCTTTCCAGCATACTTTTCATGAATACAATATTGATAAACATTTGGTAGATGCCTTTATGAAAAGCATGCGAACAGATTTACACAAATCAACCTATCTTACCGAAAAAGAGTTTAAAGATTATATTTATGGATCTGCAGATGTGGTTGGGCTCATGTGCCTTAAAGTATTTGTAAAAGGCGATGCCGATAAATATGAAGCTCTAAAAGATACCGCTATGTCATTAGGTTCTGCCTTCCAAAAAGTGAATTTTTTAAGGGATTTAAAAGCAGATTTTGATGATTTGAACAGAAGTTATTTCCCGAACGCTGATTTGAAAAATTTAAACGAAGCATCAAAAAAAGCAATTATCGACGACATTGAAGCCGATTTTGAAAAAGGCTTATCTGGCATAAAAAAATTACCTATTGAAGCAAAATTCGGTGTTTTTATGGCCTATCGCTATTATAGCCAATTATTAAAAAAACTAAAAAAAACACCCGCTTTGCACATAAAAAACACCCGTATTCGGGTATCGAATCCAAAAAAAATTGAGCTTTTAATGCGGAGTTATGTGAAATATCAATTAAATTTAATGTAAAAAAGACTTGAGACCGCTTCGCTTATAGAATCAGGAACCTAGACTTATTTCTAACTAATCGATAAACAAATAAATTCACTCAGACACTAATAAAAAACATGCAAACAGTATATTGGATATTGATTTTTTTAGGCGTTTTCAGCTTTATGGAATTCATGGCGTGGTTTACCCATAAGTATATTATGCACGGTTTTCTATGGCATTTACATAAAGACCACCATAAAAAAGACCACAAGAGCTGGTTTGAACGCAATGATGCTTTTTTCTTGTTTTATGCCGCTGTCAGCATTATTTGTTTTTATTTGTGGAGCTATGAAAATGTTTGGTTTTGTTTGCCAATTGCACTGGGCATTATGGCTTACGGTGCGACTTACTTTTTGGTGCACGATATTTTTATACACCAACGTTTCAAGCTTTTCAGAAATGCCAATAATTGGTATACCAAAGGTTTAAGAAGAGCCCACAAAGTGCACCACAAACACTTAGGCAAAGAAGATGGCGAATGCTTTGGCATGTTGCTTGTTCCTTTTAAATACTTCAAACAATAAGAATCCCATCTAAATAATGACCAATAGACACCATTTTGATTACATCATCATAGGGCATGGTCTAGCTGGTTTGCAGTTGGCTTTAAAGTTGGCTTCAGATGCGTTTTTTAATGATAAACACATCGCCTTGATTGATCCTTCCGAAAAAAACACGAATGACAAAACGTGGAGTTTTTGGGAAACAGAACCCTCCCAATGGGATGGCTTAGTATACAAATCTTGGAATAAAGCGACTGTCATCACTTCAAAAAAAAGTGTTGATCTAAAACTCAAACCCTATCGTTACAAATCGATTAGAGCCATTGATTTTTATACCCAAACCAAGACAAAGCTCCAAAATCAAAAAAATATTCATTTTATAAAAGAAACCGCTATTTCTGTTGAAGAAAACAATCAAATTATTGTTAAAACAGAACAGAATACATATACATGTAACCATGTTTTTGATAGCCGAATTCCTAATTTTTTTTCAGAGCAACCAACAGATTACATACGTTTGATTCAACATTTCAAAGGTTGGATTATCAAAACCGATGACGCTATTTTTGATGAAAACAAAATTACCATGATGGATTATCGGCTAAAAGACGGTGCACAGACCACATTTACATACGTTTTGCCTTTTTCAAAAAGCAAAGCTTTAATTGAGTTTACCTATTTTACCGAAAACGTTGTAAATGAATCTGTATATGACAACCACATTGAAACCTACATTACTAAATATTTGAAAATTGAAAACTATACGGTTGTTGAAACCGAAATGGGCCAAATTCCCATGACCAACTTTCCTTTTGATGATTTCAACACCAAACAGATCACAAAAATTGGCACAGGTGGTGGCTGGGTTAAAGGCTCAACAGGATATTCATTCAAAAGCACCGAAAAAAAAATAGCCCTTATTATTGAAAACCTTAAAGCAGGAAAAACACCATCTCTCAACTTATTTAAGCGCAAATACAAGTTTTACGACAAAGTATTTTTAAAGGTCCTAAAAGATGAAAACCATAAAGGCGAATGGATTTTTCAGCAATTTTATGATAAAAATTCCATACAGACCATGTTCCGTTTTCTTGATGAAGAATCTTCATTTTTTGAAGAAGTTAAAATCATGTGGTCTTTGCTCTCTTGGAGTTTTATCAAGGCTTTCATTAAAACACTTTAATCTTCCCGTTTAATGATAAATCCGTTTTTGATTTCGTCAAATCCAACTTTTGGATAATACTCCATAGCTAATGGTGCTGAAAGTAAAAATCAATGTCGTTTTAATACCAATTTCCTTTTTTGTAAGTTCTATTGATTTTTTACCTATCCCTTCTTTCTGATATTCCTTTTTAACAGCTAAATCAGATAAATAGCAAGCATAACAAAAGTCGGTTATAGAACGTGCAATGGCAATTAGCTGGTTATTCAACCAGGCACTAACAATCAAATTAGAATTTTCATACATCTTTGCTATACGCTCGCTGTTCGCTGTGGGGCGTATATTCCTGAACTATCGTAAACTTCAACAATCTCTGATGTTTGTGGAATGAGTCCGATTTTATATATTATATGTTTCATCATATCTCGATTTTTTAGCTTGAGCACATACAGATAATAAATAAAACTATTAATTAACCACATTAACAGGACACCCATCCAAATAGGCCTTTAAATTTTCAACAGTCGTATACATCATTCTCTGTCTTGATTCTTTTGGAGCCCAAGCAATGTGTGGCGTTATGATACAATTTTTAGCTTGTAGCAATGGGTTGTCTGCCTGTATAGGTTCTTTGGAAACTACATCAACAGCGGCTCCTGCGAGTTTTCCAGAATTCAAAGCGGCTTTTAAATCATTTTCCACAACCAAACCGCCGCGCGACGTATTGACAAGCATTGCGCCATCTTTCATTTTGGCTATGCTTTTTTTATTGATAATGCCTTCTGTTTTCTCAGTTAATGGGCAATGCAAACTGATGATATCTGAAATTTTTAATAAGTCGTCAAGCGATACAAATTTGCATGTTTCGCTTTCAAGTTCTGGTTTTTTGGTTCTGCTATAGTACACAATTTTCAAACCAAAGGCTTGGGCTATTTTTGCGGTGGCTTGGCCAATTTTACCAAAACCAATAATACCCATGGTTTTGCCGTCAAGCTCAATAAGCGGCGTGTTCCAAAAACAAAAATCAAGTGATTTGGTCCATTGTTCATTTTTTACCGCTTGTGAATGGTCGCCAACATGATGACACATTTCAAGCAATAGCGCCATAACAAATTGTGCAACCGATTTTGTACTGTAACCGGGTACATTGGCCACTACCATACCCATTTTTTTGGCGGCATCAATATCTATGATGTTGTAGCCTGTGGCTAAAACACCAATATATTTCACATTTGGCACACGATTTAAAACGTCTTTTGGCAAAGGCGTTTTATTGGTAAAAATAGCTTCGGCATCGGCAATATTTTTTACAATGGCTTCAGAATCAAATTCGGTACGGTCATAAACCTTTACATCGCCAAATTGCTCAATTGCTTTCCAATTCAAATCACCGGGATTTAAGGTGTAACCATCTAATACGACTATTTTCATGTTGCTTTTTCTTTTTATGCTCTGTAAAACTATAAGAAAATTTAGAAAAAAAGAAGCTTTCTAGCAAATGGTTCTATACTTGAAGCAAACCATCAATGGTATGTCTCACGAAATCACTGTTCCAATTGGAGGCGCCTGTTATATCCATGACAATGTTACCATTTTTATCAATCAAAAAAGTCCTTGGTATGCTGCTCGTATTCAGCATTTTCGGTACATTTGAAATACTTGAATGTGTTTTAAATGTATAGTTTTTATCTTTTAAAAAACCATTAATAATCTCAGAAGATTCATTTGAGACCAACAAAAAAACCACTTTATCTTGATAATCATCATATAAACTTTGGATATTTGGCATTTCTGCAATGCAAGGCGGACACCAAGTTGCTCAAAAATTAACAAAAACCACTTTTCCTTTGGCGTCTTCAAAATTGAAAATAGTGCCATTGGTTTCTTTTAATCTCCAATTGTAATTTTCTGAGATTAATTTGATTTTCATCTTCAATGGTTGACGGACTAAACAACGCCAAACCTTTGTGCAGCAAGACTTGAATGGGTTTACGTGTTTGTGGAATCAGCATCAATGCTAAGATTATTAAAAAAATAATAGTGTTGCGTTTGGATTTTGAAATTTTAATCTTAAAAAATAGAATATACCTGCATTGACTAAATTATGGCTTACGACCAACAAAACAAAATCTACCTTACAAATTAGGCATAAAAAAACCTCCCTTAAAAGGAGGTTAAAAATCATTATCGTTTTATATGCTATTCTTCTTCGTTTGATCCTTTTTCAGTTTTTTCATCAACGTCCAAAAGATGCAACATATCGTGTTCTTGCAACAAGTTATACCATTTTACAACTTTCTTAATATCACTTACATATACCCTATCTTCATCATAATTTGGTAAGACATCGAAAAAATACTCTTCCAATTTATCATTGCTATCATTAGGTTTTACACTAGCCGGCTTACCATTTTCTTTAGTTTTTATGTTTGCCAAAACATTTACCAAAGGCACTTCTTCTTCCAAAGTGTAAATAGCAATTTCACTCAACACACTTACGTTCTGCTGAATACCTATAGAAATGCGTTTTTTATCCAATAATGATTCGGCAATAAAACCACCTCGTGTTTGCGTAACCAACTTATAAAGCCCTGGTTTTCCTGCAATAGCTAATACTTTTTCTAAGCCCATAATTTATTTTTAAAAGTGGCAAATATCATGTGTTTGCAACTGTTTTGCAAATATTATCGTGTCTTTTTTTGCGCTGGAAACCGCATCCTGTAATCCACATTGATTTTTCCCTTGGAGATGTTTGATAGCTTACTTTTTATCAAGCGTTTTTTAAATGCCGATAATTTATCTGTAAACAAAACACCTTCAATATGATCGTATTCGTGTTGGATCACACGGGCTATCAACCCATCAAAAACTTCTGTGTGCGGTTCAAAATTTTCATCTAGATAGTCCACCGTGATTTTTGGTTGCCTAAACACATCTTCCCTAACATCTGGAATGCTCAAGCAGCCTTCGTTAAACGCCCACACATCGCCTTCTTCCTTGCTTATTTTTGCATTTATAAATATGCGTTTAAAGGTTTTTAATTGGCCTTGTTCTTCTTCTGAAAGGTCTTCATCGTCTGAAAAAGGCTCTGTATCAATAACGAACAAACGTATGGACAAACCAATTTGTGGTGCCGCCAACCCAACGCCACAGGCGTTGTACATGGTCTCGAACATATTTTCCAAAAGCGCATCCAGTTTCGGATAATCTTTTGCAATATCTGTTGCTTGTTTTTTTAAAACGGGGTCGCCGTATGCTACTATTGGTAAAATCATGGAATTAAAGGGATTATTTGGTATGGTTGGCTGCAAAAATACAATACTTAATATTTATGGAAAGATTTTATGCTTAAAAAATTGCTTATCTGTTTCTTTTCAAAATCATTTCCGCAGATTTCGCAGATTATCGCAGAAAAAAAAATCTACTTTGAATACAAATAACTCTGCAATATGAGCGTGGCGCTAATTTCATCAACCAAAGCTTTGCTTTTTCGTTGTTTTTTTTTGAGTCCGCTATCAATCATGGTCTGAAATGCCATTTTGGAAGTAAACCGCTCATCCACACGTGCCATGGGGATTTTAGGAAACTGCTTTTCCAATTTAGCTATAAATGGCAAAATGAGGGCTTCACTTTCTGAGGGCGTATTGTCCATTTGTTTAGGTTCGCCTATTACAAACAACTCAACAGATTCTTTGCTGGTATATTCTTTTAAAAATGAAATAAGTTCGCTGGTATTTACCGTGGTTAGCCCCGAGGCAATAATCTGGAGTTCGTCGGTTACCGCAATCCCCGTTCGTTTCATACCATAATCTATTGCTAATATGCGAGCCATTTTTTTTTGAATTTCTGCAAAAATAAGATATAAAAAAGAAAGACCGCCTTTTCAGACAGTCTTTCTACAATTGACAATTAACCTTAATTATTAATACTTGGATTTTTATATTCTAAACGGATTTAGCTTTATTTGAATTTGGGAACAATAAGTTTAAGTTATCTACATTTCTCATACGGTTCAAGTAGATTCTGATATCGCTAGTGCTTCTTGCAATCGTTTCTTTTACTTGACTAGCATCTATTAAAACAGCATCTTCTTTAACTTCAACTTTATTTTCAACAGTTACAGTAGTAACATCATCATTAACTTCAGAAACAGAAAACGTAGTGCTAGCTTCAACACTTGCTACATGGCTTTGTGCTTTTGTGAAAGTAACTGTTAGTAATAAAATTAATAAAGTGTAAATAGTTTTCATTTTGTTCTTATTATTTGATGAGACAAATATATATCTGCCAGACACCTTACACACAATAAATTAGTTGTATGCACAGGGATATTCGATTACTAGAGAAATCACATATTTTTACCGATAAACAGATAACAGGGCTCTTTTTTTCGACTAAAAACACAGAAAATGCATTTCATCTTGATATTTTATATTTTTAAGGAAAAAAGAAGGCTTTTGAAAGTTGCAATAGAGCATATAATCTGCTTATTATCGCTTAAAATAAAACATAGAATACTATATTTGCGACAAATAAAAAATACCAATGACAGAATTACAGAACATCATAGAAAAAGCTTGGGAGAACCGAGATTTATTAAAAGATAATGCCACCACTTCGGCCATTAGAGAAGTCATCGAACTATTGGACAAAGGTGAATTGCGTGTTGCAGAGCCCATTTCTGGAGGCTGGCAAGTAAACGAATGGGTTAAAAAAGCCGTGGTTTTATATTTCCCAATTCAAAAAATGGAAACTTTGGAAGCAGGTCCATTGGAGTTTCACGATAAAATCCCATTAAAAACCGGTTATGCAGAAAAAGGCATCCGTGTGGTACCACATGCCGTTGCAAGACACGGGGCGTATATTTCAAAAGGCACTATTTTAATGCCAAGTTTTGTGAATATTGGTGCTTATGTAGATGAAGGCACTATGGTTGATACTTGGGCAACCGTTGGTAGTTGCGCCCAAATTGGCAAACATGTGCATTTATCTGGCGGTGTGGGCATTGGTGGTGTTTTGGAACCCCTTCAAGCTGCTCCCGTAATTATAGAAGATAACGTATTTGTGGGCTCACGTTGTATCGTTGTTGAAGGCGTACATGTTGAGACCGAAGCTGTTTTAGGTGCCAACGTGGTGTTGACCATGAGCACAAAAATCATTGATGTTACAGGCGACACACCTATTGAAATGAAAGGTAGAGTACCAGCGCGTTCAGTAGTAATCCCGGGAAGTTATACCAAAAAATTTGCTGCTGGCGAATTTCAAGTGCCTTGTGCCTTGATTATTGGAAAACGTAAAGAGAGCACCGACAAGAAAACATCTTTAAACAATGCGCTTCGTGATAACGATGTGGCGGTTTAATACAAGTTTTCATTCACAGTTTAAAAATAAACTTTGAAAATACTCATCATACAACAGAAAATGATTGGGGATGTGTTGACATCAAGCATCTTGTTTCAGGCTATTAAGGAGGAACATCCTAATGCCGAATTACACTACTTGATAAACACCCACACATTTTCTGTTGTTGAAAATAACCCATTTATAGATGGATTTGTTTTTTTTACCAAAGAAGCGAAATCCAGTAAAAAAGCCCTATTCAAACTTGCCAAAACCATAAGAAGGGAACAGTTTGACGTGGTTATTGATGTGTATTCAAAATTATCCAGTAACCTTATTACCTTATGTTCTGGAGCCAAAACTAAAATTTCCTATCATAAATCTTATACGGCGTTTTTGCACCATCACAATGTGAAGCGCAAAAAAAGGGCAACCACCCAAGCTGGGTTGGCTATTGAAAATAGATTGCAACTATTAGAACCTCTAGGCATTTATGAAACAGCCCGTAAACCAAAAATATTTCTAACTGAAAAAGAAATAGCAAACAGTAAATATTTTTTAGAAAAACACCAAATCAATTTAAGCGAACCTTTATATATGATAAGTGTTTTAGGTAGTGGCACAAATAAAACCTATCCGTTTGAATATATGGCAACAGTCATTGATACGGTTGTTGAAGAAACCAAAGGACAGATTTTATTCAATTACATTCCAAATCAAAAAGAAGACGCAAAAGATGTTTACAATCTTTGTAAACCAAAAAGCCAAAAACATATATTATTTGATGTTTTTGGAAAAAACCTACGTGAATTTTTAGCGATTACCTACCATTGCAAGGCATTGATTGGCAACGAAGGCGGTGCTACAAACATGGCAAAAGCGTTGGATGTAAAAACCTTTGCTATTTTTTCGCCATGGATTGATACCAACACTTGGGGGACTTTTGAAAACAACCATCATGTGAACGTGCACTTAAAAGATTATCAACCAGAACTATATGCCGATAAAGCTGAAAAAGACATAAAACCTCAAGCTTTAAAACTTTATAAAGCTTTTAAACCCGAGTTTTTTATGGAGAAACTTAAGACTTTCATAAATTAGCTTTTCAATTGATAAATAATGGCCAAGCTAACCGCTATAATCCCTACAGGAAACGAAATCCATAATATTGAAGGCGTCATTGCCTCGGTAAGTTTTGCAGATGAAATTTTGATTGTTGATAGTTTAAGTACCGATGGGACTTATGAGAAGGCCTTAGAATTAGGTGCAAAGGTCATACGGCGGGATTATGAATATTCTGCCTCGCAAAAAAATTGGGCCATTCCGCAAGCCAAGCACGAATGGATTTTATTGGTGGATGCAGATGAACGGGTAACCGAAGCGCTTAAAAATGAGGTTTTACAGCATCTTGAAAACCCCAGAAAAGGCATAGTGGCCTATTGGATTGGCAGATTGAACCATTTTATGGGCGAACCCGTACATTATAGTGGCTGGCGAAACGATGCGGTAATCAGGTTGTTCAAACGGGATTTTTGTAAATATGAAAACAAGCATGTTCACGCCGAAATTATTGCCAATGGCAAAGTAGGGAAACTAAAAAACAAACTCTACCACAACACCTACATCACTCTTGATAGGTATATTGAAAAAATGAACCGTTACGCTTCTTGGCAAGCTAAGGATTATGACAAAAAAACAGGTAAACTAACGCCCTATCATTTTATAATAAAACCTTTATGGGGTTTTTTCAAGCACTATATTTTGCAAAGCGGATTTAGAGATGGTGTGGTAGGTTTAACCATTGGATACATTCAAGGGTATGTAATTTTTATGCGCTATGTAAAACTATGGTTGTTAAGGCGAGGTAGAATGTAATTATTTAGTCAAAAATAATTCATCAATAGTTTTAGCACAATTCTCCCAAGTATAAGGCATTACAGTACTTCTTACATCGGCATCAAGCGTAAAAGCTTTTTCTATAAGCGGAATCACTTCTTTATAAGTTGCTTGTATGTCAAAAATAAATCCGTTTTTACCATGATTTATCAAATCAACACAAAAGCCAGTATTGGAAGCCACAGGAACACAATTGGACATCATGGCCTCAAGTACGGGCACAGGACCTCCTTCAAGTAACGACGGCGATACAAAGACATCAATTTTACTATACAAATCTGGGTAAGATTCGTAAGCCATATTATCATAATAAGTAAAATTTTGCAATACGTTCAATTCATTAAATTTTTCATACTGCTCCCATTCTCTCCCTATCAAGTAAAATTGCCTATTGGGCATATTTTTAACAATATCAAAAATTAAATCAGCATTTTTTCGTGGACCATAAATAGAGCAAAATCCAACCCCTCCTGTTCCTCTTTCGTGCTCATAAAAAAAGCTGGAAGAAGTCCCTATATGTAAAACTTTCAGCAATTCTGGCTTCACGCCAATTTCAATCAGATAATTTTTTATGGATGAATTTAAGCATATAATGTAATCGGATTTGTTAAGGCACCACACTACATGAGTTTTAGAGTATTTTTTGGTCCAATTGGGATGCGTAAACATCACGATGTTCTTTTTTCTTAAAATACTGGGCGTACTTCTGATACAACGGCAAAAATAATTCTGATAGATATAAAAATAGCCATCCGATTCTGGTAAATTCCGCAATTTATCATTAAAATAAGTATCGGCATCTAACGAAGAAAACCATGAAAGCCGCCTCACTTTAGCACCAAAAATCCAATCTTTGTCCTTTTCCCTTGCTAGAAATGTTACATTCTTTACAGTATCTGCTATTGGGGAGGTGTCAATCTTTGAACGTAGCATAGCACATAAATATTTCCATTTATGGAATAATGCAAAATAAAGCTGTTCGCCTAAAACTCCCATATTCATATGTATATAAATCGCTTTATATTGGCAGTAATTAATTTGATTTCCAAAATTTAACCTTTTTCTTAAGCTTTTGTTTTCGGTGGTATTTCACTTGAAAATTTTTGGTCTCCTGCCACATTAAACCAAATATTTTATTATAATCTTTCCCATAACATTTGGCATACTCATCGCTCATAATTTCCACCATACTTTTATGAACCGTTAATCTGGAAAAGTTTTTTATTCGGGTTTCAAAATCCATGGTTTTGAATTCCATTCGGTTTAAATCCACTAAAAAGAAATCATAACCGTTTTTACTTTTTTTAATTAAAGTATTGCCTGGGGAATGATCTAAAAAATGAACGCCTTTTTCATGCAATTGAAATGTAAATCTTGTAAAAGCTCGTAAAATAGTTTCATGATTAGGGTAATTCAAATCTCTGGTCAGTTCCCTATATGTTAAATCATAATCTAAATGCTGACTTACATAATAACTTTTTTTAAACAAAAACGGTGTTTTGTATTCATAATAAGCCATAGGTTGCGGAGTTCCTATTTTTAAATCAATCAACTTATTGGCATATTCGAAAGAACGCTGCGCTTTGCTTTTTCTTAAAAATCGATAAGCAATTTGATTTACAATATTCGGGACTTTAAAGGATTTTACGTTTACAGTAATATTATTGAATTGGAATAATTTTAAGGCATTCCGGTTTTGATTGCCAAAATTTTCTCCCGTAGTTTCAAACGCATCTATGATACCATCAAAAAACGATTGGTCTTTTAGGAATTTACTATGGATTTTATAAGTCTTTATCATTGAATTTTAAACTCGAAAAGCAGTGTAATGAGTACTCTTTTTACTTCTACATCTTCTGTCTCTCACTTAGTGTCTGCCCCACAAATATATAAATACTATATATACCTATTATTAAATATCTTTTCTATTTTTGTTTCCCGTATGTTTAGCGCACTTTAAATAACTATACATTACAAGGAGTTATAGTGCTTCAAATTTTGTGGTTATATAAAACCCAAAACCAATTCATAAACAAAAAAAATGACAATTTTACACATATCTGGAGTAAGCAATTGGGGCGGTGGCGAAAATCATTTGGAAAATTTATATTATGAAATAAATAAAACGTCTCCTGATGTAAAACAAATTATTTTTTGTGTGAAAGATGGCACTTTTCATAAAAGATTGAAGCGCGGAAATTATAACCTTATTGCTGCGCCATTGGCTATTAAGATTGATCCAAGATTTATATTTAAGTTAATAAAAGTCTGTATTTCAAATAAAATAAATTTAATCCATCTTCACGACCCAACTGCACTTACATTAACCGTGATTGCCGATAGGATTTATGGAAAATTACCTGATTTTGTGTATGGTAAAAAAACATCTTTTCCCATAAAAAGCAGGAAATCCACCCTATTTAAATACAATTACAAAAAAATACAAAAGTACATTTGTGTTTCTAAAGCCGTGGAAAAAGTGACTGCGGAAAGTATAGAGGACACCTCCAAAATAATGACCATTTATAATGGCATTCGGTTTAACAATAAAAATGCCGATACTGATTTTTTATTAAAAGATAAATTCAATATTCCAATGGACAAAACCATTGTCGGTAATATAGGCAACCACATTCGGGCTAAAAATCTACTTACTTTTATAGATGTTATAAATGATATTGTAAACACCAAAAACATAAAAGATTTTCATTTTGTACAGATTGGTAGTTTTACTGACAGAACCCCAATGTATCTTGAAAAAATAAAAGAATTCAACTTGGAAGATTACATAAGTTTCACAGGATTCATTGATAATGCATCAATCTTCATCCCTCAATTTGACATGTTTCTGCTAACATCCCAATCCGAAGGTTTGCCACAAGTTATCAACGAAGCTTTTTATTTTAAAGTCCCAGTAGTATCTACCAATCCCGGTGGTATTCCTGAAATTATAAAAAATGGCATAAACGGTTTTATTTCAGAAGTGAATGATTTTAAAGAGTTATCAAATAATCTGGTTAAATTGAATTTAAATAAAGACTTAAAAAATCAATTTATTCAAAAATCGCATGCACAGATTATAGAAGGTTTTTCATCTACAATCATGGCAAAAAAAACACTTGAAGTCTATAAATCATTAATCAAAAACAGTTAATTAGTTTAAAAAACTAAACTATACCTTATGCATACCGAAATCAACAAAGCCCTTAACAAATTAAAAAACGGCGGCCTCATACTATACCCCACAGATACAGTTTGGGGCATTGGTTGCGATGCCTCCAACCCCGAAGCTGTTGAAAAAATATACAAACTGAAACAACGCTCAGATTCCAAAGCACTTATTTGTTTGGTGGCCGATGATAGAATGCTGAAAAAATATATAAAGGAAATACCAAGAGCGGCTTTTAATATTATTGATATTACAGACACGCCAACCACTATTATTTATGATGAAGCACAAAATTTGGCATCTAATTTAATTGCTGAAGATGGCACTATTGCCATCCGCATTCCCGATGATGATTTTTGTTTTCAATTGTGCCGAAAATTCAATGGTGCCATTGTTTCTACCTCGGCCAATATTAGCGGCGAACCTACACCAAAATCCTTTAAAGAAATATCTCAAGCTATTATAAAAGGTGTGGACTATATTGTAAATTTGCACCGTGAAAAAATTTGCTCAAAACCATCGGCTATTATTAAATTAAGCAATGATGGAGTTGTGAAGGTTATAAGGGCTTAAATAAAGACACGAATACACGAATATTTATGTCTAACATTCTATATAAAGATGAGAGCTGCTCTATAGTTGGTGTGCTGTTTGAGGTTTATAAATAACCTAGGGAGTGGTTTTTCTGAAATAGTACATAAAGACGCAATTGAATACGAGTTTAAAAAACTAAATATTCCATTTCAAAGAGAAAAAGAATACAGTGTTTCATATAAGGATATTATACTAAAACATAAATTCTATGCAGATTTTGTGGTTTTTGATAAAATTATATTAGAAATAAAATCAGTTGAAAATATATATGACAAAAACATTGCTCAATGCTTAAATTATTTAAAAGTATCGGATTGTAAACTAGCAATAACTGCTAATTTTTACAAAGATTTATTAGACCATAAAAGAATAATTTTATAAAAAACAATTCGTGTATTCGTGGCAAAAAAAAATATGAATTACAAACAAGCACTAAAGCATCCCATATTTAAAATCATTTCAAAATCTGCTAAAGAACTAAATTTAGACAGTTACGTGATTGGTGGTTTTGTACGCGATTTTATATTGAGACGCGGGACAGCCAAAGATATTGATGTAGTTGCTATTGGTAGCGGTATTGCATTGGCCAAACAAGTGGCTAAAAACCTGCCCAACAAACCCAAGGTTCAGATTTTTAAAACCTATGGCACCGCCATGCTTCGGTATGAAGGCATTGAAATAGAATTTGTTGGCGCAAGAAAAGAATCTTATAATGAAGATAGCAGAAACCCAATAGTGGAAAACGGCACACTGGAAGACGACCAAAACAGACGGGATTTTACCATAAACGCACTTGCTTTAAATTTAAGCGAAAGCCATTTTGGAGATTTATTAGACCCCTTTAATGGCGTTTCAGATATAGAGAACAAAATCATCCGTACGCCATTAAACCCAGATGTTACTTATAGTGACGATCCATTGCGGATGCTTCGTGCCATTCGGTTTGCTACACAACTTGGTTTTATTATTGAAGAAAAATCGTTGCGAGCTATTTCTAAAAATAATTATAGAATAGAGATCATAACAAAAGAACGCGTTGTGGTTGAACTTAACAAAATCTTGGAAAGTAGGGCACCTTCTGTTGGCTTTTTATTGCTTGAAGAAACAGGGTTACTCGATTATATTTTACCAGAATTAACAGCACTTAAAGGCATTGATGAAGTGGACGGCCAACGCCATAAAGACAATTTTTATCATACCTTGGAAGTGGTGGACAACATTTCAAAAAACACCGAAGATGTTTGGCTACGTTGGGCGGCACTATTGCACGATATTGGAAAAGCACCAACCAAAAAATTCAGCAAAAAAGTGGGCTGGACTTTTCACGGACATGAATTTAAAGGCTCCAAAATGGTATTTCATTTATTCAAACGTTTAAAAATGCCATTAAATGAAAAGATGAAGTTTGTCCAAAAGATGGTATTGATGAGTTCGCGTCCTATTGTACTTGCAGAAGATATGGTTACAGATTCTGCTGTACGACGTTTGGTATTTGATGCAGGCGATTATGTAGAAGATTTAATGACACTTTGCGAAGCAGACATCACCACTAAAAACCCTAAAAAATTCAATAAATACCATAACAACTTTAAAATTGTAAGAGAAAAAATTATTGAAGTTGAAGAACGCGATCAAGTAAGAAATTTTCAACCACCTGTTTCTGGCGAGGAAATTATGGAAACTTTCAATTTAAAACCATCGCGTGAAATAGGCATTATTAAAGAAGCCATTAAAGAAGCCATTCTTGAAGGTGAAATTCCTAACGAGTATGATGCGGCATTTAAGTTGATGTTGGAAAAGGGGGAAAAGTTAGGGTTGAAAAGAGTTTTCGAGTTATGAGTTATGAGTTATGAGTTATGAGCAAAACTAAACAACAAATGTCAGGCTGAGCGCAGTCGAAGCCTACTTGGCAACAAACAACATAGCAACAAACAAAATAAATTCCTGTCTTCACGGGAATGACAAAGAACAATGAAAAAAGACAACAAAAAAGTAGTTTACTGGCTGCTAACAGGCTGCTTACTCATATTTATCATGGTAATAATTGGTGGTATCACTAGGCTTACAGATTCTGGGTTATCCATTTCAAACTATAAATTAATTACAGGCACCATTCCGCCAATAGGCGAAGCAGAATGGCAAGAAGCCTTTGATCTGTACAAGCAATACCCCGAATATCAAAAACTGCATTACCACTTCAATTTAGAAGATTTTAAAAGCATTTACTTTTGGGAGTGGCTCCACAGGCTTATTGGCAGACTTATTGGTTTGGTTTTTATCCTTCCCTTTCTATATTTCCTCGCTACCAAACAACTCACAAAAGCCACCATCAAAAAATGTGTGGTGCTTTTAGCGCTCGGTGGCTTTCAAGGGTTTTTAGGCTGGTACATGGTAAAAAGCGGTTTGGTAGATATGCCAGACGTGAGCCATTACAGATTGGCTGCACATTTAACCACAGCATTTTTAACTTTTGCAGCAACACTTTGGGTGGCTTTAGATTTAATATATCCCAACAAAAAACCAATTAATGCTAAGTTTAGAAACCTCATCATAATAAGTTATGGCATTCTAATTATTCAAATTATTTACGGTGCTTTTGTGGCCGGACTTAAAGCGGGTTTGCTACATAACCATTGGCCGCTTATGAATGAAAACAAATTCATCCACGAAACGGTTTATGTGCTTGATCCATTCTATAAAAACCTCATTGAAAACCCAAGTGGCATCCAGTTTGTGCACAGAACCTTTGCTTATTTAGTGGTTGCCTCTATTGTTTTATTATGGTTTAAATCTCGAAAAATGACGCTTACTTTACCACAACAAAAAGGTATCAATATGCTTTTGATTTTGGTTTTTTGCCAGTTTTTATTAGGTGTTTTTACAATCCTATTTGCCGTGCCGTTATGGTTGGGTATTGCCCACCAAATAGGTGCTTTCTTTTTATTAAGTACCATGACATTTACCTTGCACCGTTTCAGCAAATAAAACAAAAATACATACCTTTGCAACTTAATTTTTCCAACCATGATTTACAGATTTAGAGTCATACTTGATAACGATACCGAAGACGATGTGTTCCGTGATTTAGAAATCAGAGAAACGGACAACCTCGAAGATTTACATAACATTATCACACAATCCTTTGGTTTTGATGGCAATGAAATGGCATCCTTTTACGTGAGTGATGCCCAATGGAACCAAGGCGAAGAAATTTCATTATTTGATCTGAGCGATGAAAACCCGACCCGCTTAATGAATGAAACCATTATAAATGATGTGGTACACGAAATGCAAACCAGACTGATTTACGTGTATGACTTTTTTAGCATGTGGACCTTTTATGTGGAATTAGCGGAAATTGTTGACGAAGCCGAAGGTGTGGATTACCCCAACCTCATGTTTGTTCACGGGCAAATTCCAGACGATGCCCCCGAAAAGCTTTTTGAAGCTGAAGATGACGATGATTTTGATGAATTTGAAGACGGCTTGGATTTTGATGATTATGAAGGTCTGGATTTTGATGAGAATTGGAATTAAAGGTATGTTACGGTTATTACACGGAGTTTCTTTAAAGTATGTCTGTGATTGAAAACTGAGACTGCGACTTTTTTTGACACGGATTACACGGATTTTTCACGGACACACTCATAACTCAAATTTACATTTCCTTTGGATTCACATTCTCATAATTATGCTTTAAAAACTCAAAAGCATTTTTTAGGATTTCACCCATAGATTGGCATTGCATAAATTTTCCGTCCAAAGTATAATCATATATTTTTTCTTTGAGCATATCAATATGTTCCTTTTTTGAAATGGTATCATCCATCATACACGCCATCAATTCTTCTATTCTATCGTGAAAACTTTTAAGGCGTTTTACCAAAATGGAGCGTTCTTCAATTTTATACTGGTCTATCGATAATTTTTGAAAACTCTCTGAAACCAATTCCACCATTTTTAAATTTTCTTTAAAAAACTGTGGCCTATAAACATTAAATTTTCCTTCGTAAGATTGTTGGTCAAAATCTATGGGACGTATTTTGTAATCTACATGATCAAAATCATGGGTGGGCACAATCACATAATTATACGAGCGCATATCACCCAAAAGCCTTACCATACAACGCTCGTTAAATTTCACAAACTCTTTGGCTATCTGTGTTTTTTCAGATTTATTACATTTTGCCAGCATATTTTTAATGAATTCATCTCCTGGAATGCCAACAATATGCTCTTCGATCAGCGTATTTTCATAAACCAAAAAGTTCAAGTTATAAGGGGACAACATATGTTCCAATTCCAACCCATAAATACGGGAGGCATCGGCAATTTTTACATAAAAATAGGTGTAATTATCATTAAGAATATTTCTTATTTTAATACGAAAAGGCTTGGAGTTTCCAAACGTACAATAGTCAATGGCATCCACACTTAAAAACGGAATGGTGCTTTCATTACCATCAGAATGGAAAATGGAATACACTTTTTTTAAGGCTAAATCTATTTCCTGCCTATCAAATTCATTGTAATAAACACGTATCCATAGCGTATCGTTATCATCTTTATCGTACACCACAATAGAGCCTTGAAACCTCAACAAGTCTTCATAAAAAATGGGCAACTTAATGTTCCTGTTATATTCAGAAAGATAACGATGTAACTTTTCAGTGATAGGATACGATGGTTTCTTTTTGGATATTTTTAAATCTTGCATTGTGGATTCAGTCTAAAATTATTCAAATTTAAAGGTTTTATTGACATTCGAAGTTACAAAAAACCGAAATCATCTGTGTGAACTGAGAATTAACTCAAATAAATTATTAGGATATGAACCCATCTTAAAATCCATATCTTTTTAGAATGAACTACTTTATCCATCATTTTATCGTTTAGATTATTAAAAGCAAATGATTTATAATATATTTGATTACTGCCGCTATGAAAAAATGAAAAATACCCTCTCCATATTACTGATTTGCTTTTTTACTGTCAACGCTTTTTCCCAAAAAGAAGCGGCGAATTGGTATTTTGGATCCAATGCTGGTATCAAGTTCAATGCAAACGGCACGACCACGAATTTAACAGACGGAAAACTGAATACAGATGAAGGCTGTACCACTATTTCTGATAGCAATGGCAATTTGTTGTTTTATACAGATGGGATTACAGTTTGGGACAAAAACCACCAGCCCATGCCCAATGCCAATGCTGCTTTTGGTAATGGATTGTATGGCGACCCTTCGAGTTCACAATCGGCCATAGTGGTCCCCAAACCAGAAGACCCTAATATTTATTATATTTTTACGGTAGACACGTCTTCAAACAATGATGATCCCGACAGAGGCTTCAATTATTCAACAGTAGATTTAACCTTAAACGGCGGCCTAGGCGATGTGGTGACAGCATCAAAAAATAGCAATCTTTTACAGGATAGCTCAGAAAAAATCACAGCTGTTTTAAAAGATTGTGTTTCTAAATCCATTTGGGTCATTACGTTTGCTGCCTTAGGCGGCAAACCAGAATCCTACTTTGACACCTTTTATGCTTATGAAATTTCTAGTTCAGGAATAAACACAACACCTGTGGCATCCCCATTTAATGTTTTTATTGAAGATGCCAGAGGCTACTTAAAATTATCGCCCGACGGAAAAAAATTGGTATGTGCCAATTCCACTTCAGGATTATACCTTTATGATTTTGATACCGCAACAGGTATTGTGAGCAATCAAGAATTTATAAACATCAATTTCAACCCAAGCGGAAAACCACAATCACCCTATGGCGTTGAGTTTTCACAAAACAATACATTATTATATGTATCTGCTTATTACAATCCTTATAGAGAGGAAATGAATTTACCAGAAAGCCAATATGGATCCTTGCTTCAATATGATTTGACAGCTACTAACATAAGCGAGAGTGCAATAGTCATTGATGATCGCCAAATGTACCGTGGCGCCTTGCAATTAGGTCCCAACGGAAAAATATACAGGACCATGAACATAACGTATGGTAGCGGCACACCTTACCTTTCAACAATCAACAACCCCAACGCACGAGGTGCTGCTTGCAATTATGTACATAATGCCGTATCATTGGGGAGAGATTCCAGACAAGGGCTTCCGCCTTTCATTTCGTCTTTTTTTGCTGAAAAAATTGATATTATAGGCAACCAATCCACCTCCACAAACCTACCGCTATGTATTGGAGACACCTACACCTTAAAAGGCCCAGATATTCCTGGTGCCGAATATATATGGACCCGGGACGACCAGCCTTTAAGCAATAATGATTTTGATTTAGAAATTTCGCAAGTTGGTTTATACAAAGTTTTTATAGACCAACAAACAGGCAGTTGTGATGGGTTTCTCGAAGGCCAAGCCTTTGTTACTTACAGCCCTGTACCCGTAGCATATAATACTACATTGGTTCAATGTGATGAAGATGGTATTTCTGGGGGATTCACGCATTTTAATCTTAATGAAGCCGATGCTGAATTGACAAATGGGGTTGATGGCGTATTCACAAAATTCTTTTTGGATGCGGCCAGAACTATAGAAATTGATGGTAGCGACTATAATTATGATGCTAACAACCCAACCCCTATTTATGTAAAAGTTATAAACAATGATAGCAATTGCTTTGACACATCCGTACTAACTTTAGTTGTGAATACCGTGCCTCGTGAAGGTTTTGTTTTTACACCTTTATGTGATGAATTAGGCTCTGAAGACGGTATCAATATCTTCAACTTAAATGATATCACTTTTGAAATCCAAGCACAGAAAAACATGGGCTTGCCCATTGATTATTACGAAACTTTTGAAGATGCCCTTTTGGAAAAAAACGGTTTAGGAACAGCTTTCACAAACAAAACACCTTATGCACAAACCATTTATGCACGTTTTGAAAACCAGAATGCTTGTGAAGGTATTATTGAAGTGCTACTAAACGTTAATAAATTACCAACCATTGAAACTGAAGCCATCGTTTATTATTGCACCAACAAGTTCCCTGAAACCATTTCCATCAATGCGGGTAATTTAAACTTTGGAAATACAGCAGATGAAATAAATACGAATAATTATAATTACGAATGGTCCACAGATGAAAACACGTATCAAATAAACATTAATGAAGCTAAAACCTATCGTGTTTTGGTAACAGATACATCTACCAATTGTTCCAAAGAAAGAACCGTAAGTGTAGAACCCGCAAGCATAGCAGAAAATCCAGATTTTGAAGTAACAGATGACACACAAAACAACATCATAAGCGTTCTAGCTTCTGGAACCGGTAGTTATGAATATGCTATTGACAGCCAAGCCAATGATTTTAACAGCCCTTTTCAAGAAAGTAATGTTTTTGAAAATATCCCGCCAGGGATTTATACCGTACTTATTAAAGATGTAAAAAATGATTGTGGCACGCTGCCCTTGGATGTGCCCGTGATTGGTTTTCCAAAGTTTTTTACCCCAAATAATGATGGCATCAATGATACATGGCAAGTATTCGGTATCTCTGAACAATTTTATGCAGATTCAAAAATTTTAATATATAACCGCTATGGTAATTTGATCAAAGAAATCAATCCTTTGGGCAACGGCTGGGACGGCTTGTATAATGGCGATATACTGCCTGCTGATGACTACTGGTTTTCTGTAAGATTAGAAGATGGCAGAATTTTTAAAAATCATTTTACCTTAAAACGATAAGCTATAACATATAAACAAACAAAAGTGCATTTTATCCGATTTATTTTGCGTTTCATCTATAATTTATCTATTTTTCGCACTTCAATTGAGATTGAATACCTATTGTTTTTACCCAAATAAAGCAAAGTGAAAAAAAACCTACCATATTATATTTCCCTGCTGTTGCTCTTTTGCAGCCTAAACACCTTATTTTCACAACAAATAACTGTTGATGGTTCTGTACCTCTTGACCAACTTATATTAGATAATCTCATCCAAAATGGCTGTGTTGAAATCTCAAATATCACATCATCTATAAACGGCAGTTCATCTGGGTTTTCAAGTTATGGACAGTTTGATAGAGCAACTTCAAATTTCCCATTTCAAAGTGGTATTATGTTAACAACAGGAAATGCAGAATCTGGAGGAAATACCATCACAACTCCGGTTTTAAGTGAAGGCGCTTCCAATTGGGGGGCAGATGCAGATTTAGAAACCGCTTTAGGCATAACCAACACATTTAATGCTACGTCCATTGAATTTGATTTAATATCAACTTCCAATAAACTGCAATTCAATTACTTATTTGCTTCCGAAGAATATTTTAGCACAAACCCGTGTAACATCTCAGATGGTTTTGCTTTTTTAATAAAAGAATCAACGAGCGCTACCTATCAGAATATCGCTATTATACCTAACACAACCACACCTGTTAACACCAACACCATCCACACCGATATATTCAATGCTTCGGGAGGGCTTTTATGTTCTGCACAAAACCAACAGTATTTTGAAGGTTTAGGTATAGGCGACACCAACTACAACGGAAGAACGGTTACTTTAACAGCTGCCGCAACCATAGTTCCATACGTGCAATACCACATTAAATTGGTTATTGCCGATCAGAATGATTTAGAATATGATTCTGCCGTGTTCATTGAAGGCAATAGTTTTAAAATATTGGATTTAGGCAATGATATTTCAACCTGTTTTAATTCGGCTTTACTCGACGCAGACATTCAAAATCCACGGGCAACCTATGAATGGTTTTTAAATAACAACACAACACCAATTAGCGGGCAAACAAACGCCACGCTAAACGCTTCCCAAAGCGGTACCTACCGCGTTGAAGTTACCGTACCGCTACCAAGTGGTGCTGATTGTGTTGAAACCGATGACATTGTTGTGAATCTGAATATAGAAGACCCCATACCAACCCTTACAGATTATCAATTATGTGATGATGCATCCAATGGGGTGGGTACAGAAACGTTCAATCTCGCTATTAAAAATACTGAAGTGGTTGACATTATAAACGCCATTCCATATACTTCTTATAACTATTCTTATTATTTATCTGAAGCAGAAGCTAGAAGCAATAGCAACAGCATCATTGCCCCTATTCAAAACACCACAAGCCCACAAGTTATTTTTGTAAGGATCAATAATACTGATACAGGTTGTTCAACATACACTTCTTTTAATTTGGTTGTAAACACCGCTCCCAGCATCATTGTACCACCCGTTATGGAAGTTTGTGATAATGATGATATTCCAGAAGGATTTTATTTTATTAACTTAACCGAAAATGATGACGATATTACTGGAGGATTACCAAATTTGGCTGTCGAATATTTCTATAATGCCACAGATGCCAATAATGGAACCAACCAAATAACATCACTTTACAGAAACAGAACCACACCAACAGATCAAGTGTTCGCCAGGGTCATCAACACACAAACTACCTGTGTAAGTTCCGTAGTGCCAGTAGATATCAATATAACCGTAAGCCCTATCATCAATTTCGAAACACAATTTATAGATGCCTGCGATACCGATCATGATGGTTTTGCTATTTTCGATTTAACCCAAGTGCTAAATGATATCCTAACCCCAGAACCGCCATTACCTCCTGTAAATTCCGGAAATATTACAGCAACCTACCATGAGTTTTTTGGCGATGCCGAATTGGGCACAAATCCTATTCCAGACCCAACCGCTTATCCTAATATTATTTCAGACGAGCAAACGGTTTATATAAGAATTGAAGACAACACTACGGGATGCGCCTCTGTAGCCCCCATAGAAATCCATACCAATTTAGTATTAACTGCAACAGATATTCAGGATTATGCCGTTTGTGACAACAATGCCGACCCTAATGACGCATTAAATTTTGACCTTAATGTTATCGAATTCTTCATCAATAATAATCTAGACTTAGATTCTGACCCATCTACAATGGACATTAATGTCGATTTCTTTGAACTGGAAGCAGATAGAGATACCAATGTGAATGCCTTGAATAAATCTTTTCTTTATTCTGCACCAAACCAAACTACTTTATACATCCGATTGTTAAACACCAAAAACAATTGTACCGATGTTGAAGAAATAACATTATTAATAAACCCCGTTTTGCTATTCAGTCCAACCGACCCATTGCCCTATTGCGATAGTGATGGCGATGTTACAGATGGCATTACAACTATTGATTTACATTCTTTGGATGATTTGATAACCAATGGCAATACCGATTTTACAACCAGTTTTTTCCCTACCCAAACAGATGCCGATAACAATACGAATCCGTTACCGGATATGTACACCAATACAAATTCCCAAGAAACCATCTGGGTTAGGATTGAAAACATTGATACGGGCTGCAACACCTCAAATTCTTTTGACATCAAGGTTATCCCTTCACCAGAAACCATGCAACCTTCAGACATTATTGATTGTGGTACCGATAGCACGATAACCGTAAATCTTGAAAATAAAATTTCCGAAATTGTATCAAATACCACAGGTATTGTGGTTGATTTTTTTACCACATTGGATGACGCAAACAACAACACCAATCCCATCACAGATAAAACGGCATATACTGCTAGCACACAAACCATGTATGTTAGAATTGGGGACAATACCCCAGGTGCCACCTGTTATAAAATCGTTACCTTCGAAATCATTGTAAACGCAACACCAGTTTTTCCTGCTAACGGCATAAATGATTTTGTTATCTGCGATGGTGATGTAAATGGTGAAGCGGAATTTTTATTCGTCAATAAAGATGCTGAAATCTTGGATGGTCAAACAGGCAAAGAAGTCTTTTATTTTGAAGATGCCGCCTTTACAATACCCATCGATAAAAACACATTGTATCTTTCAGGAGACAGAATCGTTTATGTACGTACCGAAAACACCACAGATCCAAACTGTTTTGCGACATCTTCTTTTGAAATTAAAGTGGCATCAGACATTATTTTCAACCCTTACGACCAATTTGTTGAATGTGATGATGCCAGCAATGATGAAAAGCAAACCTTTGATCTGGATTTAAAAAGAACAGAAATCACACAGGGCGTTCCTGATCCACTAAATGTGTCTTTTCATTTAACCAGAACACAGGCCGAAAACAACACGGGCGCGTTGCCAGATTCTTACACCAATGCCACAAATCCACAAACGCTTTATGTGAGGATAGAAGATAGGAATTCCTTATGTTTTGTTGTGGAAATTTTAGATATCATAATTGTGGCTGCACCAGAACTCACAGATGCCGCACCGCTTCAACTATGTGATGATGATACAGACGGCATAACCACTTTTGATTTGGCACTTGCAGATTTTGATATATTGGATCGGATTATCGGTCCACCACCAATCATAAATTATTTTGAAAACCAAGCCGACACCGCTGATGATACTTTGGAAATACCAAATCCGAATACCTATGCAAGCACTTCAAAAACAATTTACATAAAGGTGACCAACCAAACGGGATGCTCTAGTGTCATTCCTTTGGAACTTGTTGTGAATCCTTTCCCAGCAATCAATACTATTACTACCGTTGAAGATTGTTTTAGTGCTACCAACACGTATGACTTATCTCAAGTTGATGCTTTAATAGTAAATAATCCCAATAATTTTAACATCACATACCATACTAATCAAAATGATGCGGATGATGATTTAGGAACCATAGGAAGCACTTTCAACTATACATCACCAGGAAATTACACCATATGGATACGTACAGAAAACCCAACAACAGGTTGTTTCATCACGTCTTCTTTTGTATTGGAAATAAACCCAAACCCAATAGCCAATACACCTCCAGATTTAGAAAACTGTGATGATGATTATGATGGTTTCCGTACTTTCAATTTATCAAATACAAGTAATACAAGTAATGCCATAAGAGGTACTCAAAACATTTCTAATTTTACCGTTACTTATTATGATGATTTGGCAAATGCTGAAAACGCTACCAACGCCATTGCTGCCAATTACGCATCGGAAGATGGCAAAATTGTTTACGCCAGAATTGAAGACAATATTTCAGGATGCTACAGCACCACACAATTCAATATTATTGTCAACCCAAAACCAATAATCCCTGTAGATGATGTCATCACACTTTGTGTTAATAATTTACCATTGGTTGTTTCTGCGGAAACGGGTAACCCTGATGATATTTATTTATGGTCCACAGGAGAAACCTCTCCCGAAATTCTATTAACAGATCCAAACGAAATTGGCCTTTATTGGGTAAATGTTACAACATCTTCAACAGGTTGTTTTACCACAAAACCATTTGAAGTTATTGAATCCGCTATTGCTGATATCAATTTCACAACCACCGTAGATTTTGCCGACCCAAACAGTATTACTATTGATGTAAGCGGTATTGGCGATTATGTTTTCAGTTTGGATGGTGGCGAGCCGCAAACATCAAACGTTTTTGAAAATGCACCTATCGGTCCACATATTGTTACTGTCACAGATTTGAACGGATGCAATGACATCAGTAAAGAAGTGGTAGTTATAGACATTCCTAAATTTGTAACCCCCAATGGCGATGGGCATTTTGACACGTGGCACATCACGGGCGTAAATCAACTTATTGGCACTATTGTTTACATTTATGACAGGTATGGAAAATTATTAAAAACACTCCCACACACCGCTGTTGGGTGGGACGGTACTTTTAATGGACAAAACATGCCAGCAGATGATTATTGGTTTGTTGCCAAGATTATTCAAAATGGTGCTGCATTCGACATAAGAGGTCATTTTGCTTTAAAACGATAGTATTTTTTTATTAATAGCACATCTTAATATCCCGTATAGTTATATATTTGTTAGCTATGCTAAATATAAGATTTCTAAAAAATCAACTTTCAAAAATTGATTTGAAAATTATAACATCTTTTGTCATAATTTTCTTTTTTTCCTATAGTGTTGCACAAGCACAAACTACCTGCTCTTTAGGCGACCCTGTTTTTGTTGAAAATTTTGGGTCTGGAAGTGCCCGACTAGGCCCTTCTTTAAACCAAGACCCTATTAATAATGTACATCCAAATTTTAGACCCGCCAACTTGTATAATTATGTAGGGTTTGGACACGTTGGGCAAGAAAGCTATGGGCTTATAAAAAATGGTCAAGATGCCGGAGTGTCTCCGGGTGATGCTAGCTTTAATGATATTTTTCCCGATCATACACCAAATGAGATAGATGGTGGTTTAGGCTATTTTTATTACGGGGATGCAGGAGATCAATTAAATATGTTTTTTGCACAAAAAATAAGCGGTCTATGTGACGATATTCAATATGAACTTTCTGCTTGGTTTGCCAATACCAATAATATCAATTTTGGCCCCGTTGAGCCCAATATTAAATTAATTGTTGGTTTTACAGACAGTAATGACAATAATATTGGGACTATTGTAGAGAGCAATACTGGAACCATCACAAGTACTGACCCCAGATGGAAACGCGGCAGCCTAGTATTTACAGTACCTACAGGTACAGAAAATATTTATTTTATGCTACAAAACAATGTTTCTGGACGTAATGGTAATGATCTTGGGATTGATGACATTGAAGTCAGGCCTTGCGGACCCGAAATTGATATTATAGACCATTTAACAAGCGACCTCCTAACTGGAGAAACCATTTGTATTACGGATACCAACGATAGATCTATTGATATATCGGCCAATATCCCTGACAATTTTGTCATGCAATGGGAAGAATCTACAAGCCCTGGTGTATGGACAGACATTGCAAATGAAACGTCCAGTACGCTAAATTATACCATTCCCGAAAATGTAATTACGCCACATGCCATCAGATTAAAATTTGCACATAACGCTGGTAATCTAAACAATTCAAAATGTCATTTTTTCACAAAAGAAATCACTTATAACCAAACGTATGCAAGTTCCGTTTCTTCTATAGAATTATGCGATGATGCTACAGACGGCGATGATACTAATGGTATTTTGCAATCCTTTGATTTAGAAAGCCAAACAGCTACTATTTTAGGCACACAATCGCCATCAGATTACACGGTAACCTATCACTTATCAGCCGCTGATGCCATTGCCGGTAAGGGTGCACTTGCAAGTCCACATGCAAACACCGCAAGCCCTAACTCACAAACCATTTTTGTTCGAGTTGAAAACAATACTACAGGTTGCGCAAATACGGACATCAGTTTTAATGCTATTGTTAATGCGCTACCTATTGCCAATCCTACATTGAACTTGGAGTTGTGTGATAATTTAGATGATGGAGACAATAGCAACGGTATCGTACAATCATTCGATTTAGAAAGCCAAACAGCTACCATTTTGGGAACGCAACCCATCTCAGATTTTACGGTGACCTACCACTTATCTGCATCGGATGCTCTTACTAATATTGGAGCGCTTACGAGTCCACATGCCAATACTTTGAGTCCAAATTCGCAAACCATTTACGTAAGGATTACGAATACCACTACTGGCTGTATCAATACTAATTTATCGTTTGATTTGATTGTCAATACGCTACCAGAGGCAAACGCTGTGGCTGATTTAGAAGCCTGTGATAATTTAGATGACAGCGACGATACCAATGGTATTATCCAAACGTGGGATTTAGAAAGTCAAACATCTGCTATTTTAGGCACACAACCCGCATCAAATTACACAGTAACTTACTATCTTTCGCTCGCTGATGCTGAGTCTGGGAACAATCCTTTGTCCAATCCACATGGAAATTCAGCAAGCCCAAATTCTCAAACCATTTATGTTCGAGTTGAAAATAACACAACAGGGTGTGTAAATTCTTTTACCTCCTTCAATTTGATTGTACATCCATTACCTATTATCAATTCGCCCGTAATTTTAATTCAATGTGATGATGACGACCCAAGTACGTTAGGTTTCAGCCCTTTCAATTTAACAGAAGCCAACAACGAGATTTCTGCCAATGCCGTTAATGAAACTTTTACGTATTACTTAACTCAGGCGGCAGCTATTTCAGGAGACATTTCAAGTCCAGATTACATAAATAACCCCACAACTTTTGTAAATCCAACAGTAAGTTCAGATACGGTTTGGGCTAGAATAGAAAACAGTTTTGGTTGTGCTAGAGTTTCAGAAATTCAACTATTGGTTTCTACCACCGTAATCCCTTCAAACTTCTTAATGACATTCAATCAATGTGATGATTTTTTGGATATCAACGGCAATGACAATGCTAATAATGATGATAGGGATGGTATTGCCACTTTCGATTTCAGTAGTGTAAATACAGCTATACTAGGTTTAATTCCTTCAGGGCAAAACCCGCAAACTCCAAGATATTACAGAAATGAAACAGATGCCTTGGCTGAAGAAAATGAGATTACAGATATTTCAAACTACAGGAATATAGGTTATCCAAACTCACAATTTGTTTACGTGAGAGTAGATAGTGACATTGTAAACGATTGTTTGGGCTTAGGCGCACACATCCTTTTAAATGTGGAACCTTTACCCGTAGCAAACCCTGTTAGCATAACCAGACAATGTGATGATGATACTGATGGGCAATTTCCTTTTGACACGTCTCAAGTTGAAAGTGATGTTTTAGGCACACAAAACCCAACCAATGTTACCGTTACTTATTTTGATGAAACAGGTAGTGCTTTACCTAGTCCGTTACCAAACCCGTTTTTAACCACAAGCCAAACCATTAGCATAAGAGTTACAAACAATACCAGTTCTTCACCAGATGGCCCTTGTTATGACGAAACCACTTTACAGTTTATTGTAGATGTAAACCCAGTAGCCAATCCTGTTGCACCATTGGTGGTATGTGATGGCGATTCTGGAGATATTGATGATGATGGTTTATACGCTTTTAACACGACAAGCATTCAAAATACCATTTTAGGGGCGCAATCTGGCATGTTAGTAAACTACACGTATACAGATGAATTTGGAAACGTAACTACCAACCAAACATTGCCAAATCCGTTGGTTTCAAGTACCCAAACCATTACTGCGGAAGTTGTAAACCCATTGAATTTATCATGCACAGCAGCTACCGATATTGCATTGGTTGTAAATCCATTGCCCGAATTTTCAATAGAAACACCTCAAATTGTATGTTCTTCTGATCCTACATTTTCAATTGTATTGGATCCCATAGAAGCCAATCCATTGGAAACTTTTACTTATGAATGGACGGACCAAAATGGCTCTATATTGTCTAGTTTACCAACTTTAACGGTTTCAACACCTGGAACTTATACAATAACGTTAACCAAAACAGATGGCACAGCATGTACCAGAAGTCGAAATGTATTTGTAGATGCTTCTGAACTGGCAACCATAACACAAAACGATATTGAAGTCATGGACGTTTCTGATAACAACACCATTACCATCAATACCAATAATCTTGGTTTAGGGGATTATGAATTTGCACTTGATGATGCATTTTCATTTTATCAAGACGAGCCTTTATTTGAAAATGTTGAAGGCGGCATCCATACACTTTATGTAAGGGACAAAGGGGGCTGCGGCACAAATTCCATTGAAATATCGGTTATAGATTACCCAAAATTCTTTACTCCAAATAACGATGGTTATCATGACACTTGGCAAGTTTTAGGTATCAACAATCAATTTCAGCCCAATACCATCATTCATATTTTTGATAGATATGGCAAATTACTAAAACAACTATCTCCAACTTCTAATGGCTGGAACGGCACTTTCAATGGAACATTGATGCCAAGTGAAGATTATTGGTTTAAAGTATTGCTAGAAGATGGCAGGGAATTTATGGGACATTTTACCCTGAAACGATAGGTGATTTCATCAAAATCAATTAAACTCAACAACTCAAAACACATTCTAATTTACCTATTAATGGTGTTTTTGTTCTTTTCATCTAAAAAGATTAAACCTTGCAACATTTTTACAGTCTAAGTTTAACCAAATACTATAAATTAGTAGTTGGTTAAATCCTAAGTACTAAATTAATAGCAATTTTTGGTCTCTAAATGCACACAACTAAATATTCTAAAAGGTTTCTTTTTATAGTTTTATTTTTATTTACAACGCTTTGTTTTTCCCAATTAAGCAAAACCCATTACATACCACCGCTAACAGATTCAGGAACAAATTCCTCTTTACCTCAAGACCATTATATCTACATATCAACACCTAAAGCGGCTTCCATAAGTTTCACAATAAAGCCTATTGACTCAGGAACAGCAAGTTACATAAACGGTACGGTTTCCAACGCTACACCGTACGTTTATACTATTGGCAACGGCAGGGACACCCAACTATTTGTAAACGTAAACCAAACAAGCACGGTTAAAGCAAACAAAGGCTATATTATAGAAGCACAAGATGTTATTTATGTGTCAGTAAGGGCCAATGCGGGTGCACAGGCAGGTGCCTTGGTCAGTAAAGGACAAGCGGCTTTAGGCACTAACTTCCGGGTAGGGAGCTTTACGAATGACAGCCCAATGGACAATTATTTGAATTTTGTTTCAGTCATGGCCACCGAGGATAATACCCAAGTGACTTTTAGCGATTTGCCCGCTGGACTTATTATAGAAAACTATTCGGGCACAACTCCAGTAAACACCATTTTAAATAAAGGCGAAAGCTATACACTAGCAACCAATAGTGATGTTGCTGTTGTAAACCGTGATGGGCTTATTGGTTGCTTGGTCAGTTCAGATAAGCCCATAGTGGTAAGCTGTGGTTCAACAAATGGTAGTTTTCATAACGGAAATGGCAGGGATTATGGCATCGACCAAATTGTAGATCTTACTAAAGTAGGGACTGAATATATTTTTGTTAAAGGCGACGGACAAAACGGCTGGGAAAATGTTTTGATTGTTGCCCATACGGACAATACTACCATAAGCATCAACGGCGGCGGTACCGTAGCCACCATCAACGCTGGCGATTATTATTTAATTGAAGGCAACCAGTACAGCGGTAACGGTAACATGTATGTGCAGACCTCGCAACCTGTATTTGCTTATCAAGGGGTTGGTGCCACAAATAATGAAGCCAACCAAGGCATGTTTTTTGTACCGCCCTTGAGTTGTGAAACTCGTGGAAATTTAGACAATATTGCCAACATCCAATCTATCGGAAACACGACCTATACAGGAGGTATAACAATTGTTACAAAAGTTGGAGCCACGGTTACCATCAATAACTTACCCGTTACTAATTTTTCATCTATCGGGCCTAATAACGTTACAGGCAAAACAGATTATGCTACCTATAAAGTAACCGGTTTAACTGGAAATGTTTCGGTTCAAAGTACTGACGAATTATATTGCGCCTATTTTAATTTCAATGGTCAAGCCACTTCTGGAAGTTTTTATTCTGGCTTTCCAACAGCGCCAGAAATTAATTTTGATACCGCTTTTGCCACCCTTGGAATTTGTATTCCAAATGTAACACTTGAAGTCGCTAATTTAGGGAATTTTGATAGTATTGAATGGTATTTTGATGATGGTTCAGGTTCAGGGTTTATGCCTACGGGAGTCACCACATTACGGTACATCCCAACAATTTCTGGCAACTATAAATTAATAGGTCAATTGCTTTGCTCTGGACTTACTTTAGAATCCATTGAAGTGCCCGTAAGTATTTGTCCCGATGATATGGATAACGATGGTATCCCCGACAACATAGATATTGATAACGATAATGATGGTATCTTAAACTGCACGGAATCTTATGGCAATCAAGATATTAATGTATCCAATCCTCTATCTGGAAGCATTCCTGTTGGGGCTTACACCTATACAGGAACTATAAATGCGATTGGAAGTGCTTCAGCTTCTCCTTTTGTTGGAGCTGGTGACGGTACTTTTATGAGTGAAACCCCTAGCAGAAACAATAGCCCAGAAACTAGTGTGACTTATGATTTAGCATTCAACAAATCTTTAAATCTTTTGTTTGAATACGCATCTTCAACCGTACTTGGAAACGGATTATTGACCAATGATGAAGAATTTATCATTCGTGTGCCAAACACTAAAACCATAACCCTATTAGACCCAGATGACCAATTATTGGTTGACACTAATTTTGATGGCGTTTATGAAGCGGGCATCACTCAAATCTCTTCCTTTGAGATACGCTTTAAACTTAAAACAGCCTCGTTGGTCATTGGTTCGGGAACGTTTGGTTTTTCAGCAAATGCTGTGGATGCCGTAACGTATATCCATAAAAACACTTCGGATACCAATACCAACCAAGCGACTTTTAAACTGACCGCAACTTGTGTTGCAAAAGATACGGATTTTGATGGCGTTGAAGATGCATTGGATCTAGACAGCGACAATGATGGCATCCCAGATTTTATTGAAAATACAGGTACCTTAATGCCTTTATCAGGAATCGATGCAGATGCAAATGGTTTGGATGATGTTTATGATATAACAGCAGCACCTTTAGATTCTGACAACGATACCGTTTACGATTTTTATGATTTAGATAGTGATAATGATGGTATTACCGATTTAATTGAATCTGGTCAATTAGGCCTTTTATCAGATACCGATTTGAATGGCATTGTAGATACTGGCGTTGCTTTGGGAGTGAATGGTTGGGTTGACGATGCCGAGACCGCACCCGATAGCTATCTCATTGGATATATACTTAATGATTTAGATACTGATGGTATTTTCAGCTACATAGATGCAGATAGTGATGGAGATACCTGTAGCGATGTCATAGAGGCTGGTTTTTCTGATGCCAACGGCGATGATTATCTTGGCGATGGCATTGTAATAGTTGATTTAACTGCTGATTTAAGTACAGGACAAGGATTGGTCACCAATCCCAGCGATGGTTATACGCTACCAAATTCAGATTATTTAACCGCAGCGCCCATTACCATTTCAGCACAACCCGCAGACACAAAAGTTTGTGAGTTGTCTGATACAACCATTTCTGTAAGCAGTAACCCTGTTGATAGTGTGCAATGGGAATTAAGTACAGATGGTATTAACTGGACAACTGTTGTTGATGATGCCACTTATAGCGGTTCCCAAACCAATGATTTAACCATTACATCAATACCATTAACATTCAATACCAATCAATATCGTGCGTTTTTAAATGTAGCTGGTAATAGTTGCGGACTTTACACAGATGAAATAGAATTAACCGTAATTGTTTTGCCAGTTGCCAATACAGCATCCGTGATGCAACAATGCGATGATGACAATAATGGCACCATGCCTTTTGATTTAACGTCGCAAAATACCGCTATCAATACCACGCCGGGCATGACCATTACTTATCACGCTTCGCAAGCAGATGCCGATACTGGAAACTTACCCTTATCAAGTCCGTATGAAAGTGGAAACACCACCATTTATGCACGTGTGGTCAATGATGTAAACACCAATTGTTACGACACGTCAAGTTTTGATTTAGAGGTCTATGAATCTCCCGTGCCTTTAAATGCACCAAACGTAACGCCCATTCAAGAATGTGACAACACGTCGGTTGGCACAGATACCGATGGGTATATTGTTTTTGATTTGACCCAAAAAGAAACCGAAATCCTTAATGGACAGAGCGCAACAGACTTTGCATTGACCTATTTTACAGATTCAGTATACACCAATCCAATACCAAACCCAACAACATTCATAAATACAACTTCTGGAAAGCAGACCATTTATGTGAGGGTAACAAATAGTTTTCATGCTAGTTGTGTTGCTGATACATCTTTTGAAATTGAAGTGTATCAATTACCACAAGTTAACAATCCAAACACCTATTCGCAATGCGATGATGCCTCTAATGATGGACAGGCATTTTTCAATTTGGAACTCGATAATATTAAAGAAAAAATCAATCCCAATTACATAACCGAAGGACTCACATTTACCTTTTACGAAAACCAAACCGAAGCTGAAACCAACGGCATTAGCATTCCAAATCCAACAACTTATCAAGATGCGCTTGGCTTTACACCAGAAACTGTTTGGGTTCGCGCCGAAAACCCTAATGGCTGTTTTAGGGTCGTACCGCTTACCTTGGAAGTTTCACCTTCTAGTGCCGCATTGAGTTCTTATAATCCAAATTCCATCTATCAATGTGATGACGGAACAGATTTAAGAGATGGCGTGGCAACTTTTGATTTGACCAACATTCAAAACTATATTAGTGCCACAGTTTTTCCAACCTTCAACGTGACCGTTCATTTTTATGAAAGTCAGTTGGACGCTGAATTGGAAACCAATGGAATTCCAGACCCATCAAATCATCAAAATACCAATTCCCCCAATGCACAAGATATATGGGTACGTGTGAAAAGTGATTTAGGCAATAACTGTTTAGGATTAGAAACATTTCCTAATTTATTGATTGTGGAAGCCTTACCAACAGCAAATCCAGTAACCATAGCACGTGAATGCGATTATGATACTACTGATAATATGCTAAGTTTCCCTTTTGATACTTCACAATTAGAAAACGATGTATTAAACGGACAAAACCCAGCGAATGTTAGCATCACTTATTTTGATGCCAACGGCGTCACTTTATTATATGCCGATAGTTCGCCCGTTACCAGCCCAATCCAACCTGTTTTCTTAACTGAAAACCAAACCATAACCATTCGTGTTACCAACAATGTAACCTCAGACTCAGATGGTGCTTGTTACGATGAAACCACCTTGCAATTTATTGTCGATGAACAACCGATTATTGCCAGCCCTGTAGCAAATCAAATATTTTGTGACGATGGCAATGATGGCACCGATGAAAACGATGGGCTTCATAGCTTTGATACGTCTTCATTTGGCACCACCATTCTTGGCACACAAACAGGTATGGATATTTATTTTGATTATTTAGATGAAAATGGCGTTATGGTTATCAACAGCACCTCACTTCCAAACCCGCTTATTTCAGGAAATCAAACCATTACTGTAGAAGTTGTAAATCCAATAAACACAAGTTGTACGGCAACTACCAGCATAGAGTTTATTGTAAATCCGTTGCCAGAATTCACCATAAACGAAGAAGAAATTGTGTGTTCATCAGACCCGACATTTTCAGTTGTTTTAGAGCCTTTTCAGAACAATCCATCTGAAATATTTGATTATGAATGGAGATCCCAAGATGGCAGCGTGCTATCTAGTGCAAACACTTTACATGTTTCCACAGCTGGCGATTACACCATTACACTTACAAACCCAACAACGTTATGCTCAAAATCAAAAATAGTATCGGTTAAAGCATCAGAGCTCGCCAATATTGGCTTAGAGGATGTTGAAGTCCACGATTTAATTGAAAACAATACGGTTACTATTTTAAATCCCACCAGCTTAGGTGCAGGCTCTTATGAATTCTCCTTAGAATCTAAAGATGGAAAAATCACCTATCCGTTTCAAGACAATCCTGTTTTCGATAATGTTAGTGCGGGGCTTTACTCCTTATTGGTCAAAGATGACATTTGTGGTACCGTAGCATTGGATATTTCGGTAGTAGGATATATGAAATTTTTTACACCTAACGGCGATGGAAATAACGATACGTGGCAAATCAAAGGCATCAGTTCCAATTTTCAAACCAATAGTTCTATTTATATATTTGACCGTTATGGTAAACTCATTAAACAGTTGAATTCTTTAGAAGATGGATGGAACGGCACTTTCAACGGTGCGCTGATGCCAAATGATGATTATTGGTTTAAAGTTTTATTGGAAGATGGCAGAGAGCTTATGGGACATTTCACTTTAAAACGTTAACACCTACATCCCGTTTTTTTGCGTAATTTTGTATTATGCAATTCAAAATAGACTCCGAATTTAAGCCTACGGGCGACCAGCCGAATGCCATTAAACAGCTTGTTAATGGCATTAAGACCGATGAAAAATATCAAACCTTATTGGGCGTTACAGGTTCGGGGAAAACCTTTACCGTAGCCAATGTTATTGAAGAAGTGCAACGCCCAACTTTGGTTTTGGCACACAACAAAACATTGGCAGCGCAATTATATTCTGAATTCAAACAGTTTTTTCCAAATAACGCGGTAGAATATTTTGTATCCTATTACGACTATTACCAACCCGAAGCCTACATTCCCGTTTCAGGCGTGTATATTGAAAAGGATTTATCCATCAATGAAGAAATAGAGAAAATGCGGTTAAGCGCCACCTCTTCCCTACTTTCTGGCAGGCGCGATGTTTTGGTAGTAGCGTCTGTTTCGTGCATTTATGGTATTGGAAATCCTGTGGAATTTCAAAAAAACGTCATTACCCTAAAACGCGACAAAGTTATTTCAAGAACAAAATTACTGCATCAACTGGTGCAAAGCTTGTATTCCAGAACAGAAAGCGAGTTTAAACATGGAAATTTTAGGATTAAAGGCGATACCGTTGACATTTTTCCGAGTTATGCCGATGATGCTTTTAGAATCCATTTTTTTGGTGATGAGATTGAAGATATGGAATCCTTCAATATCCAGACCAATCAAGTGGTTGAAAAATATGACCACTTGACTATTTATCCAGCAAATATGTTTGTGACCTCTCCCGATGTTTTACAAGGTGCGATAAAAGAAATTCAACACGATTTGGTAAAACAGCATGATTATTTTAAAGACATCGGAAAGCATTTGGAAGCCAAACGATTGAAAGAACGTACCGAATTTGATTTGGAAATGATTAGGGAATTGGGTTATTGTTCCGGTATTGAAAACTACTCGCGCTATTTGGATAGACGCTTGCCTGGCACACGGCCTTTCTGCTTGTTGGATTATTTTCCAGAGGATTATTTGATGGTGGTAGATGAAAGCCACGTGACCATTTCACAAGTACACGCCATGTACGGAGGCGATAGAAGTAGAAAAGAGAATTTGGTGGAATACGGGTTTAGGCTCCCCGCAGCCATGGACAACCGGCCGTTAAAATTCGAGGAGTTTGAAGCCATTCAAAATCAAGTAATCTATGTGAGTGCCACACCAGCAGATTATGAGCTTCAAAAAACAGATGGTATTTATGTGGAACAAGTCATACGCCCCACAGGTTTATTGGATCCCATTATTGAAATCCGTCCCAGTTTAAACCAAATTGATGATTTAATAGAAGAAATTCAGCAACGTGTTGAAAAAGACGAGCGCACTTTGGTTACTACACTTACCAAACGCATGGCCGAGGAATTGACGAAATATTTAGACAGAATCCAAATCAGATGCCGCTACATCCATAGTGATGTGGATACTTTGGAACGTGTTGAGATTATGCAAGATTTGCGAAAAGGCCTATTTGATGTTTTGGTAGGCGTTAACTTACTTCGTGAAGGTTTGGATTTACCAGAAGTATCTTTAGTTGCTATTTTAGATGCAGATAAAGAAGGATTTTTACGTTCGGCACGTTCGCTAACGCAAACCGTAGGAAGAGCCGCAAGACACCTCAACGGCAAGGCCATTATGTATGCCGATAAAATTACCAACAGTATGCAAAAAACCATTGATGAAACCAATTACAGACGTGAAAAACAGATTAATTACAACACAGCAAACCACATTACCCCAAGGGCATTGAACAAGAGCTTGAACAATGCTTTGACCAAAAACTCTGTGAGCACATATAGTTATGAATTGGAAGCTGCCAAAGCCGCTGAACCAGAAAGCGATTATTTAAGCAAACCCGAATTGGAAAAGAAAATCAGGGAAAAACGAAAACTGATGGAAGAAGCTGCCAAACAACTAGATTTTATAATGGCAGCTAAAATGCGCGATGAGATAAAAAGTTATCAAACCAAATTAGAGAAACTGAATGTTTAATTTAAGAACCATCTAAAACCAAGCATCATGAAAAACATGTTCGATTTAAAAGAAAGTACCGAGGTTATTGACAGAATCAATCAGCTTACTCCAGACACAAAAAAACTTATGGGGAAAAATGAGCGTTGATCAAATGCTGGCACATTGCAATGTACCTTACGATTTTGTTTATACTAATAAATATCCAAAACCAAATGCATTCAAAAAGTTTATGATTACATTGTTTGCTAAAAAGGTGGTTGTAGGCAACAAACCCTATCCTAAAAATTCGCGAACCGCTCCTGAATTTTTAATCACGGATGAAAAGAATTTTGATGCCGAAAAAAAACAATTGGTGGATTACATTATAAAAACACAAAAACTCGGTAAATCCCATTTTCACAATAAAGCATCCCATTCATTTGGCCCATTGAGCACACAAGAATGGAACACCATGTTTTATAAACATCTTGACCATCACTTAAAACAATTTGATGTCTAATTTAGCACTATTCTTTCGCCAAGAGTATCAAAACATAAGTCTTCAATACTATTTAAAAGCACAACGAAGGGTTTTATAGAAGTTCGGGATGAAAACCATATAATATTTATTAACTTTAAATAGTTGTAAATATTTAAACATCCTTCAAAATGATTGAAAGCGACCAAATTGCACAACCTACCAAACGAATTGCCGCAATAGACCTCGGCACCAATTCTTTTCATGCCGTTTTAGTGGATATCTATGCCGATGGCAGTTTCCGCACTATAGATAAACTTAAAGAAATGGTCATACTTGCTGAAAAAGGCATGGATCACCATTTAAGTGAAGAAGCCATAGAACGCGGATTGGATGCTTTAAGGCGCATCAAATTTTTATGTGACAGCCAGAACGTAGAAAATATATTGGCCTATGCCACCAGTGCCATTAGGGAAGCCAAAAATGGCGGGGATTTTATACAACGGGCAATTGACGAACTGGATATACAAGTACGGGCGATTTCAGGGAAAATGGAAGCAGAAATGATAGCTTATGCCGTACGCCATAGTATCGCCCTCGATAAAGACATGGTGCTTATGGTTGATATTGGTGGTGGTAGTGTAGAATTTATTGTTGGGAATATGGATGGCTTCCATTACTTCACAAGCTTAAAATTAGGAGTGGCGAGAATGGCAGCCCAATTTGTGAATTCAGACCCCATTTCCCAAAAAGATATTGAGGCATTACAAAATCACTTTAAGGAAATCCTACTAGAAGTTGCAAACATATTAAAAAAGTATCGGGTAAAAACCATTATTGGTTCCTCTGGCACCATGGAGAATATAGCTGCTATGATTGCCGACCGTAACTCCATGTCTGTTTCCGTGACCTTAAATGAATTTGTGTATTCTCAAAAAGACTTCCAATCTTTTTATGATTATTTTATCAAGCTCGATAAAAAACAACGGTTAAAGGAAAAACATTTGGAAGAAAAAAGGGTGGACATCATTAACCCAGGAATGGTATTAATGCACTTTATGATTGATAAATTCAATATTGAAAACGTAAAAATCTCTGAAGCTGCATTGCGGGATGGGATGATTATAGACTATATTAATAAAGAAAAGGAAACATCCAATTTACAATTGGTAGCACATATTCCCGACCCTCGGGAACGTAGCATATATGAATTACTAAGAAAATGCAATTGGTTTGAACAACATTCAACCCATGTCGCCAACATGGCACTTCAACTTTTTGATGCATTTAAAAAAGACCTTGATTTATTGGAATCAGATCGGGAATTGTTGAGATATGCGGCTCTTTTACATGATATTGGCTATTATATTTCTCATAGTAAGCACCATAAACACGCTTTATATATCATTAGAAATTCTGAACTAAGAGGGTTTCAGGAAAATGAAGTGAATTTAATAGCACATGTTGCAAGGTACCACCGAAGATCAACACCCAAAAAGCGACATAAAAAATTTAAAAAATTGAGTAAAGGCTTACGTAAAAGGATAAAAAGATTATCAGCAATACTAAGGGTGGCAGATGGATTGGATAGGAGCCATTTTCAAAATGTCCTACATTTGGAGATAACAAAGACCAACGATAAGATTTCTTTTTTGATTACTACAGAAGGGGATCCTGAACTCGAAATTTGGGGAGCCACTCGTAAATCTAGACTTTTTGAAAAAGTAACGGGTAAAACTCTCGAGATTTTTGCATTCAATAGAAACTAACAATACTATAAATTCCAAATCCATTACAAACTCATAAAACATAGACTGGATCCAAAATAACTAGAATAAAATCGCAGGGTTTTATTTAGTCATTTCATTTAAGAATAAGAATAAAACGCTAGTTATACTGTGTCTTAAAAATATCTATCAATACATCTGGCGGTACAATTTTATTTGGGAAACTATCCATAAGGTATAGCACTTTGGTAATAGATTCGTGGCTTAAGCCCATACGCAAACCAAAGTTATACAGTTTTATGGCGCCTTTTGAATTATTATCGCCTTGATCATCAATATTCATCAATAGAACCAAACGATGAAATTGTACAATGCGTTCACTATGCGATTTTAAATGGGTGTAATTGATAGGATTTTCTATTAAATACTCAAAATCTTCGCGAGCAATATCAAGTTGCTTTGCTACCCCTAATAAAAAGTTGTATTCAATGCTTTTTATAGAAGGTTTATCATACTTAGCAAAAGCAATCATTTCTGATAAAAGACTCAATTTTTCTACTCTATTAATCATGTTGAGTGAGGGTTTAGTGTTATTAACATAAAGGTACGGCGCAAAAGCCCTTAAGTAATCGGAGATATATGCTGTCTCATCGAAAAACAGGGCGTATTTGGTCGTTCTTTTTATTTACTTCATCAATGGTTACTTTTATTCGTCTAATAAAAATGCATTTCATCATTTTAAAAAAGTAAATCACAACCCTAACAAACACAACTTAACAACCTAACATACAGCATGTTAAATTCTATATTTTAAAATAAAAAACAATAAGACAAAATAAAAAATTAAGGTATCTTTACAGCGTTTAAAAAAACGTTAGAAAAACCACGGCTTTTAAATAAAATCGATAAAATGCAACTCGTAAAAGCCATTAAAATTATGGATATGACAAACAACGATATTTTAAAAAAATTACGTGTCGCATTGAAGCTTCGCGATGATGATATTGTAAAGATCTTAGAACTGGTTGATTTCAGGATTTCCAAAAGCGAATTGGGTGCTTTTTTCAGAAAAGAAGACCACCCAAAGTATATGGAATGCGGCGACCAAATTTTAAGGAACTTTTTAAACGGTTTGGTCATTCATTTGCGTGGCCCGATGCCTGAGAAGAAACCTAACACTAATAAAGCTAAAATTCCATCCCAAACTGGCGGAATCAAAAACATCCCTAAAGACAGTAATGGTCGAGCAAATTCCAAACCAATTTCTGAAAAAAAAGGAACAAATAAAAATTTCAAAAAAAGTTCTGACAGGTTTTAAATAGAAATACTGTAATTAAAACAGGAACCAAAAACTAAAGCAGTTTTAAAAATCTCAGGACAGAGTTTTGTCCTGAAATTTTTTTTATTAATTCATCTTAAATTTTAGTATGGAAAATGAATAAGGATCTAGAGTAACACTTACAATGCCTTTTTTGCTATAAATTTCAAGCTCCTTAGGGCTTATTTTGTTTGGTTCATCAAAAGAATTCAAATCCTCTAATTTTTCACTTGAAAGCACAATTAAATCACCTTTTGATTTGACTTTTCCACCCTTTAAATTCACTTGTATATTTTGTGATTTTTTTGCAGCGTTCACAACCTTTACAATAACTTCTTTTTTATCTGAATCTATCACCGCAGAAGCAAATAAATCATTTTGCCCTGTAGATCCTTGCCCTCATTTTTAATGGCTATTAAATCGGTACCTCTATGGGTTGCATATAATTTCTGAACTTGATAATTTGCTGTACCGTAAGATTCTAAATTATTAAACCAAATCATATCTGGTGTCCATTGCCAACCTTCTTCATGTGCCATCAATGGCGCATAAGACGTAAGATTAACAACCGCTGCATTGCGCTCCAATCCGGTCATAAAAGCGGCTTCTGAAAATGCGCATTCCCAATTGTTTTTATTATTTGGACTTGCTATGGCCACACTTTGGGCCGCATATTCCCCTGCGAAAATCTTTGGACCGTTTCTATCATACGAATCGTATCTGGTAGCATTGTCCCTAAACCATTTTGGACTTTTATAATAATGTTCATCAATGATTTTAGCGTCTAGTTTTTTGAGTTCTTGCATACCATACTCAAAGTAATCGCCCTCTGGAAACGGCCCGCTTCCAGAAACAATGATCATATCGGGATATTTTGCTTTAATAGCATCTGCAAACACCTTATAGCGTTCAATATACGCTGGTCCCCATTGCTCATTACCAACACCAATATATTTTAAGTTGAAAAGCTCTGGGTGCCCCATATCGCTTCTTACTTTTCCCCATGGTGTCTCTACCGATCCGTTTGCAAATTCAATCAAATCGATGGCATCCTGTACATACGGATCCAGTTCTTCCATAGGTACCAATTCGCCTGTATTAAATTGGCAAGCCATACCACAGCTTAAAATAGGGAGTGCCTCTGCTCCCAAATCTTCAGACAATTGGAAATATTCAAAAAACCCCAATCCAAAACTTTGATAATAATCTGGCGTTAACCGATGGGAAAACTCCGTATTCCATCTATTTACCAAAACTTCCCTATTTCCAACGGGGCCAACTGTTTTCTTCCATTGGTAACGTCTTGCCAAGGTTCTACCTTCCACAATACACCCTCCTGGGAATCTTAAAAACCCTGGATCCATGGCATCCAATAACTGAACCAAATCTTTTCTCAACCCTTTTTCACGCCCCTTCCAAGTGTCAATTGGAAATAATGAAATCATATCCAAATCAATTTCTCCCGTACCCTCAAAAGTTATTTTAAGTTTGGCCTTCGCCTCTGTTTTTGTTGCTGTAATTTGCGTTGTATAATCTTTCCAATTTGCAGATCCTGTTGCAATACTTGTTTCTCCCAAAACCTGTCCGTTGGTATCAATAAACTGAAAAATGATTTTACTGATATTGCCCCTCTTGTTTAAAGCAGAAACATATAAATTATATACTTCATTTTCTTTAATTCCCATACCACGAAATCCTTCATTTATCAACTCATAACCCGTGCTATTATTAACTTCAACCCTGCAATAATTTGAGTTCCCATCATTATCTGCATATTTTACAATAGAAGCGATACCAGAATTTTTATTATAGGAATGCTTATCACTATTGGGTTGTTTCCAACCTATAAAAGGATCTACCGTAAACTCAAACGACCTGTTTTTTATCATTTCTGCATACAGGCCGCCATCGGCCGCAAAATTGATATCCTCAAAAAAGATACCGTACATGGTGGGCTGAATTGGCGCTATGGTTTTGCCCATATCCACAGTAAGTTCCTGCTGAGCAACTATATTACAATTCACTAATAAGATTGCTATTAAAAGTGCTGCAAAGCCTTGTTTTTTTGAGGTTTTCAGTATCATTTTTGTATGTATTTGGTTTATAATGCTATTTTATCACTCTGTAAAACTTATTAAACGAACGCTATAAATACCTGTTTTGTGCGACCTCCTTTAAAGAACTCTACAGCAGTAAAGAACCACCGTTAAAAACGGTGGCTTTGGTTTTCAGAT
>TARA_R110002049_G_scaffold28018_5_pt1 | contig 50670 bp, 30 predicted proteins | sample TARA_R110002049 | Tara Oceans TARA_R110002049 (sample SAMEA4396941) | marine metagenome | biome: Polar Biome; feature: [SRF] surface water layer (ENVO:00010504); material: water (ENVO:00002006), including particulate matter (ENVO:01000060) such as... | depth 5 m | reverse complement strand
GAACTTTAAAGATAATGGACACGCTGCTTTTACATAGATGCTATAAGCAATAGCGCCCTTCGGGACGCTACTGCTCACGAGCCAAACCGTTGCCAGCAATTTGAACTTAACCAGGAATGAATAGATTAGAACGAGATAAATATGTCGCTTGGGTTGGTTATACAACTGGAGATATTCAAATTTGGGGACAATATGAAAGACTATTCGATTTCATTTTTGAAGAATATCCTAAAACTAATAGAAGGTTTGATGAAATTTCATTGCCAACTTTATTTACATTATCTCACGCAATAGAATTAGGACTTAAAGAGAATATCAAGTTTTTTAAAAAATATCACGAATCAAAACATTTATCCAAATTTGAAAATTGGACTTTATTAATAAAAAGCCACGATTTGGAAAGTTTATCAGAAGAATTTAAGTCTGGTTATAATAAACTTCACAAAAAAGTTAATGCAAGCAAGGAAGACAAGGAGGAATTCAATAAATATTTTAAGTCCCTACAAGAATTAATTTCATTGCTGGATAGCAAATTCAGAAACCTATAGATACTATTTGAAAATTGATAATAAAGGAGGAAAAATAAAAGAAAGTATCAAAATGTAGCCTTCCCTAAAAATAGGACAGTATTAAATAGGAATTTATTTATTTTAACTGTTACATGGAAAAAATCCGTTTAGCGAGAGCCAAATCATCAAGGCCCTAGAAAACCTACTCTCGTAATTTATAAATTTTCCCATCTGCCTTAGTAAAAATATAAATGGTCCCGTTGCAGCCCATACCAAATTTAAGATCGGCCCGACTACTTTTTGCCATTTCATTAATCGTGGTTATTTTATTTTTAAAATTTACTTTGAGTTGCTTTACAATAGGCACCGCATTATATGCTAAATCACTAATATAAATGTTGCCACTTGCAATATCACCGAAAATATATTTTTCTTTGAACTTTTCACCTTTTGAAGTAAAGCCCCCGCTTATGGCCACACCATCATCATGGTCATATTGAATAATGGGATAGGTTATTGAGAATATAGAATCATTTTCAGGTAACGGGTATATCTTGTTGAAACTACCATTGAAATCGAAAAGAAACCTTCCCTCCCTAATCGGCCAGCCATAAAATTCGCCCGGTTTTACAACATTAAGCTCTTCGATATTAGCCTGACCAATATCACTAACAAGCATTCTACCCATAGAATCCCAGCTCATTCGATTGGCATTTCTAAAACCATAGGCCCATATTTCATTTAGCAAAGTTTTTGATTGGGTAAAGGGGTTGTCTAAAGGAATGCTATATTTCTTATTTCGACTATTATTTCCGAGTGGGTCAATTCGTAAAATAGAACCCCACACTTCTCTACCCTTGTGATATGCAAGATTAGGGTAACCAACCTGAACCGCCCCCCCATCACCAAGTGCAATATACAGCTTTCCGTAATCAGGATGACTACTATCGACAGTTGGATTGAAAGCTATTTCCTGTAAGCCATGGGAACTAGCAACGAAATCAAATCGTAAAATTTCTCGAGAAACACCAGAGAATTGATTAGATTTAGGTTGTTTCGATTTCCATTCAGTAATTACCCATTGTAATTTAACCGGCACACTATCGGGTAAGGTGAAGTCAGCTATAGCGGTTCCAGCCTTTTCAGTATGTGTGGTATAAAATAAACCATTTTTTAAAAATTCAGGGTGCAAAGCAAAACTACCAAAGCCTGTGGCCATTCCGGGTTGATCTATAAACGCCGGACGCATCTCCTTAAGCGAGAGATAAAGATTTAATTTTCCGTTTTTCAATTCATACATAGCGCCCCTAAGATCGTTTATGAAAATTCGACCAGATGCTTTATCACAACCTAATTTATTGATTCTAGTAAAAGGCGCTTTAACGTCAGATGAGGGAACCTGACCAACAAACTCAAGATTTGCCGTATCCTTGGCATACCCAATGATGGATTTAATAGGGTTTTTAATAGAGATCAAGCTATCATCAGAATTATTACTTTTAGAAATCTCATAGGTATGCAAATAGGCCAATATATCTTCTATCTCGCTATCTGTTAAATGATTAAAATCAGGCATATAAACTTTATATTTTTTAACCAATGCAACAGCTCGTTCATCACCACTATTAGCAGTATTTCTCGGATTTCTTATAAATTTTTTAAGCCAGTCAACATCAACTTTTCTCGTAATTCCACTTAAACTAGGACCAATATCATCTTGTCCAAAAAAGTGACATGAGCTACAATGCTGTTCAAAAGTTATTTGGCCTATTTCAATATCTTGGGGATTGTGGCTAATGGCAACGTCTAAATCTTTATCTGCTTTGTTCTTACAACTTATACCAATTAAACATATTGTGAAAAGCGATGTTAATAGTTTATTATACATGTGCACGCAAGTGTTTAAATTCATTTATAATTATTAATCTATAAATAATCGTAGACAGAAAAACATTAATTCTTTTGAACATATATACCTGGTTACGGGGTGAGTTGCCATAAGTTGCTCTCAGTCCAAAAAGAATAAACCTTTTATTTACATCAGTATTCATACCTAAGGACTTTCATCTATGGCATGGATCTTTTCCATTAGAATTTGATGCAATATTTTTCTTCAAATAAGCCATATCGAATTGAAATTTTAGTCCGATCAAGAGATTGGTTTTTATCCATATGCCTACACCCCTTTATACTTATCATAACTATATAAATTACCTTGCAACACGGCCTATATTGCTTAGCTTAAAAACAAGTACTGGAAACTATAAATAGACATTAACAACAAGGTTATAATACCTATTATGCCCACTACATTTAAATAAAATTTGTTTCTAAGTTCATATGAAATTCTTTTTGTGCTCGCAAATAACAATATCAAAACCGCTGCCAAGGGCACAACCATAACCGTTATCCCCTGTGCAAAAATTATTAGTTCTAATGGCAGTGCTCCAAAAACAAAAGCTATCACTGCACCGATTAAGACCACCAGTATAATCATTAACCGTACTTTTATATTATTCAAGCTACTAACGGAAAAAAATGTATCAGCTAGAATGACACCACCTATAGTTGCATTACCAATCATTGAAGAAAATGACGCAGCGAAAAGACCTATCATAAAAACGTTTGAAGTGAATGAACCAAACAGTGGTTCCAAAGCCATACCGAGATCTGAAGCGCTTCTTACTTCAACATTATTCTCATGCAGTACTGCAGCAGCGCAGAACATGACTAAAGTTGAGAGAAGTCCAAGCGTAATAATGCCTGTTCTACTTTCTTTTAAACAATCTCCTTTTTCTCCAGACCCCCAACCCTTTTCCCCCACTAAATACGATTGATAGAAAGCCCCAACAATCGAAAAACTTGAAGCCATAAGGGTAATGACAAGAAATTCCGAACCCTGTTGGATAGAAGGAGATAAGCCTCTAAATATTTCTGTAAAGTTAGGTTTTGCCATAATTAATGTTAATAGAAAAGAAATAAGCATCAACAAGACCAAACCAATCATTAGCTTTTCTAGAATTTTATAAAATGACTTAAAAAAAAGAAAAAAAATGGCCGATGTAGAAAATATTACAATCCACAATAATAATGTGGATGAGAAGAGTTCGGCAAAAGCAATACTGGCTCCAATGGTATTTCCGGCTTGAAAAGAAGCGGTTGTTAAAAAAATTCCTACCCCAGTTATTAAAGCAATAGGCTTTCCCATTTCATCCTTTATTCTTTGAATAAAAGAACCCCTACCATATAATCCTATTTTGGCAGACATCGTTGTAAAAGCCATCATAAGAATCATTGCGATTATCAAAACCCAAAGAAGAGAATAACCGTAACTAGATCCTAATTTAGTATTAATAGTCAAACTACCAGGTCCGAAAACTAATGCTGCTGTTATAATTCCTGGTCCAAGATGTTTCATTTAGTTCTTACGTTATTATTTAGCAAAAAATAACCTTTATTCATACTTATATTTTATTCAATACCTAAATTATTGGCCAATACAAAATATAAAACCCTTACAAATATAAATATTATATATAAAACAAAGGTTAAATAAGATTTTTAATATTTTAATCTTTCATAAGCTTTATATTTTACTTACATTTGGTTTTTATTTATTACATAATAAATTTTCTCATTTATTTAAAACTTATGATTAAAGGTGAAATGTATACAAATTACACAGCCAACGAAATAGCCGCTCAACCTAAATTATGGAGGGATTTATACGCTATTGTATACTCAAGACAATGCGAGCTAACTACTTTTTTAAACAAAGCCCTTTTTTATGAAGATTTAAAAATTTTATTAGTTGGAGCGGGCACTTCCTCTTACATTGGAGAAGTTTTAGAAAAATATGTTCAGGTAAAGCTTAACCGTACCACAGAGGCAGTTGCCACTACGGACTTGATTTCTCATCCGCACAATTTTTTCAATAAAAAGAATCAACCTACGCTTATTATATCGTTTGCACGTTCGGGAGACAGTCCCGAAAGCGTCGCCACCATGGATTTGGCAACTGCAAATTGTAAAAATTGGTTTCATTTGATTATCACATGCAATCCGGATGGGGAACTTACTAGAAACGCAAAATCAAAGAACTCTTTTGTGCTCCTGATGCCAAAAGAGGCAAACGATAAGGGATTGGCCATGACCGGTTCATTTACAACAATGCTATTGGCCGGACTTTTAATTGCTGACCTCAAGAATCTAAAAGAGAGTAAAGAGTATGTAAATCAATTGGAAGAGTACGGCAGAACAATTCTTACCAAGTATGACGAAAGAATAAAAACCATTGCGCGACTAGACTTTAAGCGTGCAGTCTTTTTAGGCTCAGGACCTTTAAAAGGAATTGCCCGCGAATCACAACTCAAAGTACAAGAACTTTCAGACGGGAAAATTATTTGCAAATACGATTCATTTTTAGGACTAAGGCACGGTCCTAAAGCGGTAATTGATGACAAAACTATTGTAATATATTTATTTTCAAGAGATAATTTTGTCAACCAGTATGAATATGATTTGGTTCGATCCATTAATACACAAAAGCATAAAATGTACGAATTAGGCATCGGCGAAACTAATAAGTCTAAAAATGAAATCACACTAGATTTATCCATTGAGGTCGCCACAGAGAACAAAATTCCAGAAGAATACTTCGCAGTTTGTGCCGTTCTGCCAGGTCAATTGCTAGGGCTTTATAAGTCAATTAATCTAGGGTTGTCACCTGATTCTCCTTCAATAAATAAATCGATTAATAGAGTCGTACAAGGTGTGAAAATTTATAAAAGGGAATAACCGAAATGCTTTTGTCTACCCATTACCAATTCATTACCTCAAAATTATTTTTTTGAACAAAAGAATGAATTGATATGGAGAGCAATCATAATTACTTAATTAAATTGAAAAAGATTCAAAGTATACTAATATTCTTTATTTAAATAATGCCTATGCAAGTATTTGACGTCATTGTAGTAGGGGAGCTTAATGTCGATTTGATTTTCAATGGAATGAGAGGTTTCCCAAAAATAGAAACAGAAGTTTTATCGGAGGAGATGACTCTAACCCTTGGAAGCTCTTCGGCTATATGCGCTAGCAATTTGAGCTCTTTAGGGCTAAAAGTAGGATTCATCGGCAAATTAGGCAATGACACGTTCGGTCATTTCATTATTGATAAATTAAAGGAGAAGGGAGTTGACACATCTATGATTTTGATTGAAGACAATCTAAAAACAGGTGCTACTGTTGCTTTAAATTATGCCGAGCATAGGTCTATGGTAACATATCAAGGTGCGATGTCCAGCTTGACAGTTAACGACATCGATGAACATCAACTAAAGCAGGCAAAACACATACATTTTTCCTCATATTTTTTTCAACCCGGTTTTAAAGACAAACTACATATTCTTTTTGAAAAAGCGAAAAACGTTGGCACCACAACTTCCCTTGATGTACAATGGGATCCCATGGAAAAATGGAATCTTGATGTTGAAAAAGTGCTTCCCTCAGTTGATATTTTTATGCCCAATAAAGCCGAACTACTAAACATTACTCGAAAATCAAATGTCGAATCGGCTATTAACAGCATCAAAAATAAAAGTAAACACATTGTAGTGAAATGCGGCAGTATGGGGTCATTACTATTTTATGATGGTAAAAAAATTGAGAAAAAATCATTTCTGAATTCTGAAGTCGTCGATGCTATTGGCGCTGGAGATAGTTTTAATGCCGGATTCATTTCAAAATTTATAAAAGGTAAGCCAGCAGAAGAATGTCAGGAGTTCGGGAATTTAACGGGTGCAATTTCTACTACGAAACCCGGTGGCACTGAAGCCTTCGAAAATATTGCTTCCATTCTTGAAATAGCCAAAAACAAATTTAATTTTATCGAATCTACCGAATGAAATTACAGGAAAAATTTATCGAATTAAAAGGAAATCAACAAGGAATTTTAGCTACTAATTTTTATAACTATGAAACCTTAAATGGAATAATATGTGCAGCAAAAACTAATAATCAGCCAATTATACTTCAGCTTACAAAAGGCTCAATAGATTATATGGGTCTATCTGTAGCTTTTAAATTGGCAAAATCAATGCTGGAATATCATGAAGTTGAGGGGTGGATACATTTGGACCACGGAGATTCTTACGAACTGGTACACCAATGCTTGGATATAGGTTTTGATTCAGTAATGATTGATGCCAGTGAAAAAGAATTCAAAGAAAACATAGCAATTACACGGAAAGTAGTAAAATTAGCGGAAAGCTATGGCGCAAATGTTGAGGCAGAACTGGGGTATATAGCAAAGTTAGGACAAGATAAAACCAAAGGGGGATTTACACAACCTAATGAAGCCAAGGAATTTGTAGATGCAACCGGGGTCAATGCCCTGGCGATAGCCATAGGAACGGCTCATGGATTTTATGATAAAGCCCCGGAATTGCAACTTGATAGGCTTTCAGAAATAGCCGAGATTACTACTGCAGCTTTAGTACTACATGGAGGTTCAGGAATTCCAGAATCAAGCTTAAGAAAAGCAGTGGACAGAGGTATTTGCAAAATCAATCTTGCGACTGAAATCAAGAATATTTTTATGAAAACCCTAAAAAGCACACTGATATCTACAAGTGAAATAGATTTACGAAAAGTATTTCCACTAGCGACCAGCGAAGTTACTCAACTTGTTTCCAGAAAGCTTGAAGTTGTACAAAATTTGCACATGCCAAAAGCTTAACGTTTAAGGGTTGTCGTACGTAAATATCAATTTTCAAAATTTGTTACAACGGGAACAACTAAAAATCACAATGATTTAATATAGAGGAAGCATTTACACTCAAAGAAACACCATTTAAAAGTAAATCATGTTAACGAAAAACAATCCGGAATATTTTGCAAATGAAGCAGAACTAGAAGAGGCACTTTCAAGACCCACTTCTGAATTAATTGCCAGTATGCGTAATTTGGAAGGCGATATAATATTACTGGGTGTTGCTGGTAAAATGGGAGTTTCAATGGCAAAAATGGCTAAACGGGCCTCAAAAGCAGCAGGCATTGAAAGGAGAATCATTGGAGTATCAAGATTCAGCGCAGCAGGAAGTGAATCATACTTGAAAAAGAATGGGATTGAAATATTCAAGGGAGACCTTTTAGACATTTCATTTGTAAGGGACCTACCTGATGTTAAAAACGTTATTTATCTAGCAGGCTTAAAGTTTGGCACCGAGGGCAAACAGGCTGCCACATGGGCCATGAACTCATATTTACCCGGCTTAATTGCAGACAAGTTTAAAAACTCTAGAATTGTCGCTCTCTCGACAGGCTGCATTTATCCCTTAATGCAGCTTAACTCAATGGGCTCAAAGGAAACAGATACACCTAACCCTATAGGCGAATATGCCCAATCTTGCCTTGGCAGAGAGCGTCTTTTTGAATATGGCAGTATTAAATATGGAACGAAAGCCATCCTGATACGTTTAAACTACGCAGTGGAAGTGCGTTATGGTGTTTTGGTCGATATAGCGACAAAAGTTTTTCAAGGAAGAACACTGGACCTAACCATGGGGTACGCCAATGTTATTTGGCAAGCAGATGCTAACGAAATGATTCTTAGATCTCTTGATTTGTGCCAGTCGCCGGCAAATTACTTAAATATAAGTGGTCCTGAAATAATATCGGTAGCCCAAGTGGCTAAAAAGTTTGGCAAACTGATGGGTAAAAAGGTTGAGTTTTCAGGTAAGGAGGCCTCTACAGCCTTATTGACAAATATAGATAAAAGCAAGGCGCTTTTAGGTGGTAATCATACCCCAATAGAGCGGGTTATTCAATGGACAGCGGAATGGATTTTGTCAAATAAGCCGCTTTTGGGGAAAACCACACATTTCGAAGTAAGAGACGGAAAATATTAATAACAAAAGAACATGGGTGCTACCTTACCTAAACAGTTAAAAGAATTATTACATAGTGGATTGGTTATTCCTGCCCACCCAACCGCACTAACCGAAAATCTTCAGCTAGACGAAAGAAGGCAGCGTGCATTATCAAGATACTATCTTGATGCCGGGTCTGGAGGATTGGCAATTGGCGTACATACTAGTCAATTTGAAATTCGCGATATCGGACTATATAAACCTATTCTTGAATTAGGAAAGGAAGAAATTGAAACATACACACAAACAAATAATAAGGAAATTTTTAGAATTGCAGGCGTCCTAGGAAACACGAAACAAGCTGTAGCTGAAGCAACGATAGCTGTTAATTTAGGATATCACGGGGTATTACTAAGCTTGAGCGCTTTAAATGGAAGATCAAATGAAAAGTTGATAGAGCATTCAAAAGCGGTAGCAGAAATTATTCCAGTTATCGGATTTTATGCACAATCTTCTATCGGTGGCGAAATGCTCGATGCAAATTTCTGGTGTGAATTTTCACGCATTCAGAATGTAGTGGGTATAAAAATGGCACCTTTTGACAGATATAAGACCCTTGACGTTATACGTGGCGTTGCGAATTCCGGTAGGGCCGATGAAATAGCGCTTTATACTGGAAATGATGACAATATAGTTCCAGATCTTCTGACTAACTACCATTTACCCACGGAGAAGGGGGTTATTCAAAAAAAAATTATAGGCGGCTTGCTGGGACATTGGGCAGTTTGGAATAAAAAAGCAGTTGAGCTTTTTGAAAGAATAAAACATGCCAATTCTTCAGAAACTTGCAATCTCTTATCTTTTGGCATCAAAGTAACGGACAGTAATGCGGCTTTTTTTGATTCCAGGAATTCTTTTAGAGGCTCTATAGCAGGCATTCACGAAGTTTTAATTAGACAAGGCCTATTAAAAGCAAATTACACTATTAACCCCAAAGAGCGACTGAGTGCCGGTCAAAAAAAGGAAATAGACAGGGTCTATACTATTTACCCCGAATTAAATGATGACGAATTTGTAGCCCAAAACAAGGATAGGTGGTTACGAAATTAAGTTGAATAAAATTTCAGTACAAAATGAAAAGATCTATTAGAAAACCTTGGTTGTTATATGCAATAATTGCTACTGTTTTTTGGGGAATATGGGGAGCCTTTACAGGAGTGCCCTCAAACAATGATTTCCCCGAAACACTTATTTATTGCGTTTGGGCAATGACCATGATTTTTCCAGCGTTTTTTGTATTATGGCGTATTGACTGGAAACTGGAAAAAGACAAAAAGTCTATACTATATGGATTAATTATTGGTTTATTGGGTGCCGGAGGTCAAATGATTCTTTTTTATGCGGTTACAATAGGCCCCACCTACCTAATCTTTCCGATAATCTCTCTTTCTCCCGTAATTACCATAGTACTCTCCTTGACATTTTTAAAAGAACGTACTGGCCTCTTGGGAAGCCTAGGCATTGTTTTTGCATTATTATCATTACCGCTTTTTGAGTATGCTGGCAATGAATTTGTCGAAATGGAAGGGGGCACTGAAAATAATTTATGGTTTCTCTTTGCAATACTAGTTCTACTTGCCTGGGGGGTTCAGGCCTACTTCATGAAATTGGCCAATAGTTCGATGAGTGCAGAAAGTATATTTTTTTACATGATGATATCCGGTATCATGCTTATGCCAATTGCAATCTATATGACCGACTTTAGTAGAGAAATCAATTGGGGTATTAACGGCCCATATTTGGCAGCCGCTATTCAAATATTAAATGCGATTGGGGCTTTGTGCCTAGTTTTTGCATTTAGATACGGCAAGGCAATTGTAGTTTCCCCTATGACTAATGCCGGAGCTCCATTGATGACGACAATAATTTCAATGGTCGTATTAAATGTTTGGCCTGGATCCTACAAGGTAGTAGGCATTATTTTAGCAGTCAGCGCAGCTTTTCTCTTGGCAATACAACCTGATTCTAAAAAAGAGTAACGAAAGGGTGTTATAAGAGTCATGATTCATAACTTTTTTATATCAAGTAGATTTTGAACCGCACCTCTATCGCTATATTTTTCTTTCTTGATATGAACCCTAAAGTTATCACGATAAAAATATAAAAAGCGACTTTTTTCCAAGGAAAAACTGATTTTTAAATTAACCACTACTTGACCATGTTTCCTAAGTTTTAGCACCCCAGCCCATGTGGAGTCCTATTCTTTTATCCTCCTGCCAATAGGCACACTCTATTCAAAGAAATAAAAAGTCTTAGTCTTAATTACCAGAGAAAATGCTGTTGAAAGACTAATTGAACATTAAAACAGAGAATAATTAAGAAATAATTTTTCTTATCCTCATTTTCGAATCAATCAACATAACTTACGTAAAGTTATTTATATTAATATTTATCTTTCACAACGTTATTTTTTTATGAAAAAAACATCAAATTTCATTGTATTTAGCTTTCGAATTATTATATTGCGTTGCAAATCACCAACATTTACTTATTTAGTAATGTTGCGAAGCTAATAGTAACCTAATAGACCAAAACTAAATGAAAAGGGGAAAAATTTTAGTATTAACAGTTATCGTGCTTAATGCCTTTGCGATTTTCGCACAGGAACGAACTGTATCTGGAACGATTACGGACGGAGTGGACGGAGTACCGCTTCCCGGGGTAAATGTTATAATTAAGGGAACTTTAACCGGGGTTTCCACTGATTTTGATGGGAAATATGTAATAAAAGTACCTGACAACGATTCAATTTTAGAGTTTTCTTATATAGGTTTTGAGAATCAGACAGTACCCGTAAACGACAAGTCAATGATTAATATCGTAATGCAAGCCTTAAGCACTGAGCTTTCAGAAGTTGTAGTAACCGCTTTCGGAATCGAACGAGAGAAGAAGGCTTTAGGATACTCCGCTCAAGAAATAGTAGGCGAAAGTTTGACTGAAGCTCGGGAAGTTAATGTTGCTAATTCACTGAAGGGCAAAGTTGCAGGTGTTTTTGTTTCGTCTGGATCAGGAGGCGCAGGAGGGTCAACATTCGTTCAAATTAGAGGCAGTAGTTCCTTAAGCGGAAACAATCAACCATTATACGTTGTGGACGGCATCCCGATTAGCAACGACAACCTCAATCAAACAAACATTTTTGCAGGGCGTGATTTCGGGGATGGCATCAAAGATATTAATCCCGATGACATTGCTACTATTTCAGTACTGAAAGGACCTAATGCCGCAGCTCTATATGGTTCTCGCGGAGCAAATGGTGTAATATTGATTACTACTAAAAAAGCATCATCCAAAAAAAGAATGGGGGTTTCCTATAACTCCAATACCACCATTGAAATGGTGAACGTAATGCCCAAGTTTCAAAACAATTATGGGGTCGGTTATGATGATACTTTCGGTTTTAACACCTCAGAGTATGAAGGTGTCGAGTATCCTGCCCAGGGTGGAGGTATAGATAGTTGGGGAGGAAAGTTTGATGGTAGACAAATTTTGATCACTAATCTTATTGACCTTGGTCCCGTTTCATATTCTGCTCAACCTAAAACTAATTTGAGAGGTTTCTATAACGTGGGCAGCACATTGACTAATACACTCGCGGTGAGTGGTTCATCTGATAAAGTTAATTATAGGGTGTCCGCATCAACCTTAAAGAATAAAGGCATCGTTCCTAATTCATCCTTTGGACGACAAACATTCGCAGTTACCTTTGGTGCAGATGTAACTGATCGACTACATATAGAGACAAAAGCAAACTATATAAAAAGCGGTGCCGACAATCGACCTATAGTTGGAGTTTCTAGTGGTCGTAATGTTGCAGCGGCTTTAAATTTGATTCCAAGGAATATCGATTTAGCATGGCTTGCCCAAGGTAATGGAAGAAACGAAGATGGAAGTTACCGAAACTACAAGGGGGGATCCCCGACAAACCCTTATTGGTTAATTAATGAAGTTACAAGTGAAGATAACCGAGATCGTTTTGTTGGTCTTTTATCGGCCACTTACAAAATTACGGATTGGTTAAACTTAATGGGACGTGTTGGAAGTGACAGTTATGTAGAAACACAACGGCAGCAGTATAGTGCTGGAACTCCTGGAGGAGCTTACGTTAATGGCCGATTGGATTTCGATACATACAAAGTTAACGAACTCAACACAGATGTTTTATTAACTGCAAGTGGAAAATTGTCTGAAGATTTCACCGGTTCAGCTTCAATTGGCGCCAATCAATTCAAGCGGCGTTACGAAAGGTCGGCTACAATTGGTCGAAATATGAATATTCCAGAACTGTATACAATCGAGAATGCCGACTTGGTCATTCCTTCTTATTCATTAATTCAAAAAGAAATACAATCTGTTTTTATGACCGGTCAATTGGCTTATAAAAATTATGCGTTTCTAGACCTTACTGCCCGGAATGATTGGTCGAGTACATTGGGTACTGGAAATTATTCCTTCATGTACCCATCAGCAAGTTTGAGCTATGTAGTGTCCGATGCATTCAATCTTAATTCTAAAACAATGACCTTCGCTAAGCTTAGAGCCTCATATGCACAAGCTGGTAATGATGCTGACCCATATCAGACTAAAGGAGGATATACCGTTCAGAGCAATATGTTTCAAGGTCAGCGATTTGCACGTATAAATGGAGGTGTGCCCGCAACTAATCTGAAGAATGAGTTGACAACGTCGTTTGAGTTTGGTGCTGATTTGAGATTGTTTAACAATAGACTAGGTATTGACTTTACCTATTATAATTCCAAGACTAGCAACCAAATAATGCAAATTGGATTATCTCAATCAACGGGCTTTAATGGCTTGTATTTGAATGCTGGTGAAGTTTCTAATAAAGGAATAGAACTATTTCTTTCTACAACTCCTGTCAAAGTCGGAGATTCTTTTAAATGGGAGGCTGATATTAATTTTTCAAAAAACACTTCGAACATTGAAAGCTTGGTTGAAGGTATAGACCGTTATAATTTTATTTCTACAGGTAATGCAAGTATCATCGCCCAGCCCGGTTTACCTTATGGAAGTATTCTAGGGTACGAATATAAAAGGAGTCCAGCAGGAGATTTGGTGGTCAATGCTGATGGAACGTCTTATGTTCGAGCAGACGAGCTATCCATCTTAGGTAATATTCAGCCAGATTGGCTGGGGGGACTAACTAATACTTTCTCATACAAAGGTTTGTCATTGAGTGCCTTGATTGATATTAGAATGGGGGGCGAAGTATACTCTTGGAGTAGATATGATCAAAATGCAAAAGGAACTGGTGTATGGACGGATGTCAGAGAGAATTTAACGGTAGAAGGAGTCATTGACAATGGTGATGGAACATACACCCCATCAGTTCAAAACAATGTCCTAGGGCAGAACTATTTTGCAGCACGTTCTTGGGGTAATATAGGCGAAGAATTTGTATTAGATGCCACTTATGTCTCGCTAAGGGAAGCTACCTTAGGGTACTCTCTCAATAGCACCATATTGGAGAAAACACCTTTTGAAAGTGTGAAATTATCACTAGTCGCTAGGAATATTTTATATCTCTATAGAGATTCAAAATTTGTAGAAATGGGCATAGCTCCCGATACGGCATTTTCTCCTACAGCCGCTGCCCAAGGCTATGAATCATTTTCTATGCCAACAACTAGAAGTTTAGGATTTAATCTCTCTGTATCGTTTTAAGATTTAAAAGAATTAATATGAAAACTACAAAAACTACTTTTTGGTCATTTATTTTATTAACCGCTATGTGCATATCTTACTCTTGTACTGATGGGTTTGATGACCTAAATACAGACCCAAAATTGATTACCGATGATGAAATTAAACCCTCTTTACTATTCACTCGCGTATTAAAGGAGTCTAGTTTCGAAATTTTAAATGTCGCACGGATTGGAGAATTCTCCAACTACATAAAAAGGGGGGATTCGGGAAATATTCTAACCTTGACCGATTATTCCGAACCATTTGATGACTACACTTCCTATATTGAAAATTTGGAGGCGGTCATTCGTCTTACCGAAGATAATCCTGAACTTAAAAATCAAAATGCGATGGCCAGAATATGGAGGGTATGGGTATATCATCGAATTACCGATGCTTACGGTGATGTACCCTATTCCGAAGTTGCAACTTCTTATGAAGATATTATTTTGTATCCAAAATATGATAGTCAAGAGTTTGTTTATACTGACATGCTAAAAGAACTTAAAGAAGCTGCGGCTATTTTGAGTAATTCTTCTAGTCAGGAGGGATTTGGCGCTGCGGATATTTTGTACGGTGGTGACCCTGATTCTTGGGAGAGGTTTGCCAACTCATTACGGTTGCGATTGGCATTGCGAGTAAGGTACGTGAATCAAGCTCTGGCAGAGAACAATATTGGAGAGGTTTTTAATTCAAGCCTGATATCAACTAACGAACAAAACGCAGTTGTTACTAGCGAGGGCGAAGATGCAGTTGACCTTGCTAATACGAATCCTTTATATCAGCAAGTTGTTAATGGTAGCGCGGGTGCCATTTCATCGGTTACCGCCGGTTTGACCCTAGTAGAGAACCTAAAGAGCACCAATGATCCACGCCTGTCAATTTATTTAGAACCCAATGAAGATATGGAATATTTTGGTGGGGCGATTAATCTGACTGCTGAGGAGAGGGAAACATACCCAAGGTCCGCAAGGTGGAGTCAATATTTTCGAAATGCCACTTACGATTTTAATGTTTTACAGGCTTCGGAGGTAAACTTTCTTATGGCGGAAGCCGTATTGGCAGGTTTGGCTACAGGCGACGCCAACACCCTCTACCAAAATGGGATATCAATTGCTATGGAACAATATGGAGTTGATGCAACAGCCATTTCTGAATTCTTGTCATCACCTTGGGGGACTCTGTCAGGATCTGAAGAACAAAAACTTGAAATGATAATCACACAAAAATATCTTGCCTTAATAGGTGATTCCTATGAGGCCTATACTGAACATAGAAGAACCGGCTATCCAAAGATATGGATTGGAAGTGAGCCTTCTGCAGAGACAGACGGCGCATTACCTCGTAGACTTCCATATCCGATAATCGAATATAACCTGAACCCAAGCGGAGTCGAGGGTGCTGCAGCACTTTTAGAAGGTGGAGATAAAATGAAGTCACATCTTTGGTGGGATGTCAAGGAGGGTTTACCTTTTGCTCACCCTAAACAGGGAGTTTTTCCTCCCTATGAATAAAAAACTGCGTGTAAGATTTGGATATTATAAAATATTCCTTCTTCATCTAGAAAAAAGTCAAGTGGATAGCCTGTATTTAAGATATGAAATTGTTTTGAGTGATTGATTGAGTTAGTTTTTTACATGGCAAAATTGTTGGCCTTGGTTGACAATTTTGCCTAATTATCTGAATATTTCCTAGAGGATATAGGGACCTTCTTCTTTATGTATAGTAATAATAGGGTTGTATATAAATAATTACAAAACTGAATGGTAAATAAAAATAGACTAATAAAGGAACTATTAGGGTTAACTACTGGTAGTTGTAAAAAATATCATAATGCCAAGATAAAATTTAGAGATATATTATCTCTATCATTGGTGTTACTCGGTCTGTTATCATCATGCCAAGAGATAAACGAAAAGATTACCGAGCAAAATAATACTATACCTGAAAAGGAAGCCTCGACTAAAGATAAAACTATAATGGCGGTTTTCGCTCATCCTGATGATGAGCTCAGTGTGGCTCCTATTTTAACAAAATACGCAAAAGAAGGGGCAAAAGTACAATTGGTAATTGTTACCGATGGCCGATACGGCACAGGACAAACAGATTTAAAACCGGGAGAGGAATTGACTATTTTAAGAAATGGTGAATTAGATTGTGCAGCTGAACATATGGGAATAGAAAAGCCAATATGGATGGGTTATCACGACCAGCTCAAACTTCAGGACGGCTTTTTCGGCCACGTTCCATACATTCAACAAATCATGCACAAAATGGATAGTTTGGTTTCTGCAATTAAACCAGATGTAATTATTACTTGGGGGCCTGATGGATCTACTAATCACATGGACCACCGCATTGTAGGAGCGTCAATCACACAAGTTTATCTAAGTAGAAAAAGAGAAAAGCACATGAATCTTTTCTACGTGGCCCTACCGTCTTCTTCCTTTCAAAACGAGGACAAAAGATTGTTGAGAGGGGTTGCAGATGAGTATCTCACTACTATAATATCCTATTCAAAAGAAGACCTTGAAAATTCAATTCGAGCCTTGAAATGTTATAAAAGCCAATTTTCAGAAGAAACTATGCAATCGAGAGCGGATAATTTGAGAGCTGGTGACTATAAGACCTATTTTAGGCCACTCACAAAGGCAAATACCAAAACTGACAATCTATTTATCCACAATAATTAAATAACCAAGAAGAGCCTAATTTAATAATAGATATTAATGAATAATAGGGAATCTGATGTAATAATTATCGGAGGGGGCATAATTGGTTCATTTTGCGCCTATTACCTTTTACAGGAAGGTAGAACTGTGACCATATTAAACCAAGGGCAGTTAAAAGAGTCCTGTTCTTATGGAAATTGTGGCCTTATAAGCCCAAGCCATGCGCTACCCTTAAATAGTCCAGAGTTACTTAAAAAGGCAGCGTTATGGCTCTTTCAAAAGAATTCTCCCTTTTACATAAAACCACAATTCGACATAAAATTTATTGAGTGGCTTATGAAGTTTGCTTTGAACTCCTTAAATGAGACACAGATTGACAATAGTATGAAAGGACGTAGCAACCTACTAAAAGATTCCAGAAATTTATATGATGAATTGTTTGCGACTCATAACTGGAATTGTAATTGGGCTCCCAGCGGAATACATTTTGTATTTAATAAAGAAGAAAGTTTCAATGCTCATGGCATTAAAGATGCTCGATTGTCATCCTTAGGTCTAGGGGCAGAGCCTCTTATCGGTAAGGAGCTTCAGGAGAAGGAACCGGCCTTAACAGAGCATGCGTTTGGTTCTTGGTTCTATAAAATTGATGCCTCTCTCAATCCAGGAAAATTACTCCTCGAGCTTCAGGATTACCTTATTGGCAAAGGTGTTGAAATAGAAGAACTATGCAAAGTCACACAGTTTAAGGAAAATAAAGGCCGTATTACTGAGATAGTTACCAATAAGGGGAATCTAAGATCAAGAGATGTAGTGATGGCAACAGGTGCTTGGTCTCCTGTTTTCAATAAGCAATTAAAGTTTAAGATTCCGATAGTTCCGGGAAAAGGGTACAGCATAACAATGAAGGCTCCATCCATTACTCCTAGTTGTCCAGTAATATTTGATGAAGAAAAAGTAGTAGCTACTCCATGGAAGGACGGGTTTAGACTAGGAGGTACAATGGAATTTTCAGGATACAATGCCAGATTTAAAAAAAACAGGCTTGAAACACTTAAAAATGTGGCTGCGAAATATTTAAAAGAACCTTACACAAAAGATAATATCGAAGAATGGTGTGGTTGGAGACCAATGACATCAAATGGATTGCCTATCATAGACCAGTCTCCTATCCATAAGAATTTATATTTGGCTTGTGGCCACAATATGTTGGGATTGAGTATGGCGCCTAGTACGGGAAAACTTATTGCTCAAATGGTGAATGGGCAGGAATCTCATCTCGATACTAATGCATATACCCTATCTTAATAGTAATATTGAAGAGAATTGAAAAAGAAGTATTTGGCATCGTAAAAAATACCAGAATATTAAGAAGAATAATAAGCACTATATAGATGAAAAGAATCACAAGTTTAATAAGCCTACTTGCTATAACGTTTGTATATATAAGCGGACTTTCAGCACAAACCACTACCTCTGACCTTGCATCCTTGGGATTACATGTTATTCCGTATCCTCAAGAAGTACAATTAGGGGGTAATGACTTTTTGTTCCTAAACAAGATAGTTGTCAACTTGGATAATAATGCATCAGAGGTAGACCGCCAAACAGCGGAATATTTAAAGCAAGAACTAGAGCAAAATTGGGGACTGACTGTTATTGTTGGCACGAACACAACAGAAGGAATATTACTTACGCGTAGGGTTACACCACATTTGTTCAAAACTCAAGGCTATAGCATTGAGACTAATACAAAGGCAATAACTATATCTGCCAAGGATGAAGATGGTCTATTTTATGGTGTTCAAAGTCTCCTGCAACTTATCAAAAAATCAGGTCAAGACACATATGTTCCGGGTATGAAAATTTTGGATTGGCCCGATGTAGAAATAAGAGCTGCACATTATGACACCAAGCATCACCAAGATAAAGCGAGTTATGTGAAAAGTTTTATAAGAGACCTTGCGAAATATAAGATTAATATGCTTGTTTGGGAATGGGAGGATAAGCTAGCCTATGAAAGCCATCCGGAGATTGGCGCACCAGGTGCCTTTAGCATTGAGGAAATGCAAGAATTTACCAAGTACGCCAAAAAATATCACATTGAATTGACCCCACTGGTACAGGGATTGGGTCATGTGAGCTTTATTTTGAAGTGGCCTCAGTACCGAGACCTAAGAGAAGTGGAAGATTCTGATTGGGAGTTCTGTCCGTTAGAAGAGGGCACCTACGACCTGCTTTTTGATCTTTGGGATGAAGCAATGGAAGCAACTCCTGGATCAAAATATATTCACATTGGTTCTGATGAGACTTTTGAGCTGGGCTTGTGTGATAAATGTCAAGAGAAGGCCAAAGATATCGGCAACAGTGGTTTGTATCACATATTTGCAAATAAGGCAGCTGCACATTTAAAAAAATCAAGAAAGGTGATGCTATGGGAAAGACCTATGGGCTGGGCAAAAAGTCGATCACCTATAAAAAATATGGTGCCCGACACCGATTTGGTACTCACTGAAGAGTATCATTATGAAACTCCAGATTTTAAAAATGCTCGTGAAGCATATAAAATGGGTTTTGAAATGTTCATGTATGATCCCAACCCTGGGCTCGAGCCACTTTTTCTTCCTTATCATTTTAAGATAAGAGGAGGGAAAAAAGTGGATGGAAGTTTAAAGGCTTCGTATGATTTGTTGGTTCCCTCCGCTGATTCTGATTTGTTTCATGGGATGATTAATACTTCCTGGGACGATTCAGGATTACACAATCAAATGTGGATGTTGAGCTTTGCAACTTCAGCTCAGTATTCATGGAATGCCATGGCTCCAGGATTGGGAGAATTTGAAGAATCCTTTTTTGCCAACTATTATGGTGAAAATCTTATTGACATGAAAGAACTGTATGAGTTGCTAAATGAGGGGGCCTATTATTACACACATACTTTAGAACGGAATATATGGCATCATGGGGAAATAGGTAAGACACATTTACCAGATTTACCACGAGGGCAATACATTGAGTATGATCCGTTTTGGAATACGGAGTATAAGGATAAAGTTATTCAATCCCGTAAGCAGCTTAATAAAATAGAAAGAGCGCTTCAGATTATTCAGATAAACAGAAAACATGCGACGAAGAACGCATATGATTTTGAAGTATATCGAAGTATTGCAAAATTAATACAACATACATGCCTTACCTATTTGGATCTTTCCGAGTTAGAATATACTATAACCCAAGCACATAAAAATGCTTTTTCTAACAGAAAGGCATCTTTGGAAAGTTTGTTGAAAGCAGAGCAAATTATAGAAAACAGTTTATCAAGAAGACAAGAAGTTTACAATGATATGGTTTTGGTTTGGGAAAAGACCAGGTTGCCTAAAGGTATGTCTACATCCAAGAAAAAGTATTTCTTTAAGATGGATAGATCAAGGCATTTCGCAAATAGAACTCCAGATATGAGCTATTTACTTTATGATGAACAATTGTTGGATATGGAGGGCTACTTGAAAAAGTTAAAAAAGTATAGAGAGTCATTTCAATTGGAATTTTAAGTGTTAATTAAGCAGACTAAAATTGTATAAATATTATGAAATATCTCACATCAACCATTTTAGTAATTGTATTAATTTCATGTTCGGATGACCCCGCCTACTACAATCTTGATGATTTCAACAAGGTTGATAAAATAGATACTCATATTCATGTTTCCACCAATAGAGATGTTTTTGTTGAACAAGCCAGAAAGGATAAGTTCAAGTTACTTAATATAGTGGTTGACCTTTCAAAAGGCCGGGAATATGTTGAATCTCAATATGCTTACCGACTGAATCAAAAAAAAAGACACCCTCGAGATTTTGAAATTGCCACGGCATTTTCAATCAATGAGTGGGACGACCCGAATTGGCTTGACATTACATTGGCATGGTTAGAAAAAAATATTGATGAGGGCGCAATTGCCGTTAAAATCTGGAAGAATGTAGGAATGGTTTTCAAAGATTCAACTGGACAACTCGTAATGGTCGATAATCCAAAACTCGATACTATATTTAAGTATCTAACTGAACGGAGAATTCCCGTTGTGGGCCATTTAGGAGAGCCGAAAAATTGCTGGCTGCCGCTAGAGGAAATGTCGGTAAATAATGACAAGGTATATTTTGAAGAACATCCACAGTACCATATGCATAAACATCCAGAATTGCCTTCATATGAAGATCAGATTGCAGCTAGGGACAGGATGCTAGAAAAAAATCCGGACCTTATATTCGTAGGCGCACATATGGGGAGCTTAGAGTGGAGTGTGGATGAATTAGCAAAAAGACTGGATAAATTTCCTAATATGTCGGTAGACTTAGCTGCTCGCATCGGTCAAGTATTCTCTCAAACAATTGAAAACAGGGAAAAGGTCAGGGACTTTTTTATTAAATACCAGGACCGCATTCTTTACGCAACAGACTTGGCTGATGGAGGCAAAAATGATCCACAAATTCTAAAAAAAGAAATGCATGAAACCTGGCTTTTAGATTGGCAGTTTTTCGTAACAGATGATATTATGAAAAGCGATAGGGTCAATGAGGAGTTTAGAGGGTTGAAATTGCCTCGAGCAGTGGTAGATAAAATATACAACGGCAATGCCAAAAATTGGTTGAAAATGTTTCCAAATGAAAAAATGGAATAGATCCTTTGGTAGAAAAAAAACAATCCCGACAATTGTCACCACCCCTTTGGTCATTACAATAGTGTTTGGTTTTGCTAAACAGAAGAATCATATAAAAGGCGAAGACTCTATAGAAACACCGCACATCGAGTATGTAGAAATGTCACCATATCAATATCATGAAGATTCAAATCAAACTATTTGGTATGATGATTTTTCTACTAGCAAAAAGTATATGGATTCTCGAGGCCGCGTAGATACAACTGTTAATTTTGGTGACAAAGGTGGCTCTATTAATGTAGGGTTTAAAAAAGGGGATGTATTTGGTAATGGAGATAGGAAAGTAGCCTTCGGCGATTTTCCGGGAAATGGGCCCATATTGGAAAAGGGCAGTTGCTTTGATGAGATATACTGGCGTATTTATGTAAAACATGAGCATGGGTGGGAAGGTTCTCCTGCTAAAATGTCCAGAGCTACCAGCATCGTCTCTAAGAAGTGGCAACAAGCAATGATTGCCCATGTATGGAATGGAAGTGGACCAGTATTAACATTGGATCCTGCTCGGGGCGTTTATACACAAACAGATAGCATCCTCACAACCAAGTATAACGATTTTGATAATTTGGTCTGGTTAGGGAATAGCCCAAGGGCAAAATTTCCATTGACCTCCTCCGAAGAATCAGGCTATTGGGTGTTGGTGGAATCAAGGGCAAAACTAAATACACCTGGAAAAAATAACGGAATAAATCAGCTATGGATTGATGGAAGATTGGAAGCGGAGCGAAGAAACTTAAATTTTAGGGGCAATTATACAGAACATGGCATTAATGCAGTTTTTATCGAATCATATTGGAATAATGGTTCATTAAAAAATCAAGGGCGCTGGTACGATAATTTTGTTGTATCCACTGCACCTATTGGCCCCGTTACAAGTCCAAAAAACCCAACGCTGACCAAAACTCCATACAATGGGCCAGGTAAATTAAAATTCTGGGAAGTTGAGTTGTCGTCAGATTTTAAAGGAGAAGAGGTCGTTTTTCAATCGAATTTATTATCGGACGGCGAAAAGGTCACCCTTAACAAAGAAAATGGCAAGTTTTTAGGTCCATTAAGCGGGAAAATAGAAGTGACTTCAGGTTTGATTTATTATGCCCGCGTTCGTCAACAAGGCACCAATTCACAATGGTCTGCATGGAGCAGATGGCACCAAGGATTCAAAATTGAAGAGTAAAAGTAGCTGTATTGACTCGTGTTTTTAAAACCTATTATTAAATGAATACACCATTTATTAGACCATATTTTTACTCAATTTTGCTCTTCTTTGCTAGCAGCGAAATTTATGCCCAAACCTTTCAGCTAAAATCGAACCATGTCAAGATTACATATGATTCCAACTTTAATCGTGATGTTCAATGGTTGGGAGCCAAAGAACATTCTTTGACCTATTTTGAGCCCCAAGTTCAAGAAGGTATTGTTGCCAATGGGATATTCTGTAATTCATTTAAAATTGATGGAGCAAAGACAATAAGGAAAGTCATTGACCACCCCGAGTTTGGCGAATGTGCTCAGATGATGATCAGCGGAATCTTTAAAGATCAAAATTTGATAATCAAAAAGTCAACATCGATTCTATTACCGAAGAATTTTGAGAACACAATCATTTTTGAAAATTCATATCAAAATTTAGGAAGTCAAAAAATAAGAATCGACTCCGTATTCAGTCAACGACTCGCATTAAAACTCAAAAAAAAGACTAATGACGTGCCCTCCACGAACTATGATTTGGTTTCATTTCAAGGAGGTGTAAATGAATGGGGGCGGGATTATACGGTAATTGGGTTAGAGCCAGGTTTTGAGCAGACCAATTTTCAAGGAATGCACCCAACGGAAAATGAAGAGGTCATTGGGGGAGGAATGCCTTTTATCGATATATGGAGTAAGGAAATGGGAGTAGCTGTAGCCCATCTAGAGAAAAAGCCTGCATGGGTTTCTTTGCCGGTTAAGATGAATATAGATCATTCGATAGAAATGGGTATTACTGAAATACCCGATGAGAGTCTAGGTTTAAATAAATGGTTGGCTCCGAATGAATATTATAACACAGTAATGAGTACCATAATATTTCACAATTTAGATTATTACAATGCGCTCCAGACCTATGGTAATCTATTAAGACAACGAGGAGTAAAAATTCCAACCTCATCTCCCGAAGCGGCGTACAAACCATATTGGAAAAGTTGGGGATTTGAACTGGATTTCACATTGGATGAAATTTATGAAGTACTACCTGAACTAAATGGCATGGGTATAAATATCGCAAATTTAGACGACGGATGGTTTGATCACTATGGCGATTGGGAAGTAAATAGAGCACCTGGAAAATTTCCTGGCGGAGATGAAGATATGGTCGAATTTGTAAATAATATTCACCAAAAGGGTTTTAAAACAAACCTGTGGTGGTATCCTCTAGGAGTGAGCAAGGACAGTTGGCTGACAAAAAAACACAGCGATTTTCTAGTTATGGATGAAAAAGGAATGCATCCCGTAGATGGCCGCGGATTGTATCAATTATGCCCAGCCTATAAGCCAGCTATGAACTATATAGAAACCCTTGTAAAACGCTTTATTGTGGATTGGAACTATGATGGGCTTTATTCAGACACTCGTGGCCTATCAGCTGTACCCCCTTGCTTTAATAAGAAACATAAACATCTTACACCTCTAGAATCATTTGAAGAAGTGCCAAAAGTATTTGAGGTTATAAGATATGCCTTGAATAAGTATAAAAAACAGGCAATACATGAAGTGTGTATCTGTGCGGTTCCACATTCTCCCTATAATATGCCTTATTATGAAATTGCAAATGCCTCAGATCCTATAAACTCAATGCAGACCAGGCGTAGAATAAAAGCGGAAAAAGCGGTGCATGGACCTACATATGCCGTTGGAGATTGTTACCAGGTTCCGGATGATGAGTGGAGCGGATTTTCCGTGCCACAAGATTTTGAAAGTGCCATAGGAACGGGGGGGCAAGTCACAACTTTTTATACAGACTTGGATGTTAATCAACATAAAGAATGGAAACGGTGGGTAAAAGAATATACTAAGAAGAAGTTGAGTAGCGCAACTTACACCAATCTCTATGATATAGCTTTTGATAAACCTGAAACTCATGTTGTGAAGAAAGATGGGCAAATTTATTATGGTCTGTATGCCGACTTATGGTCCAAATCAGATACTATAGTTTTGCGCGGGTTAAAAGAAGGAGTGAACTATCGAGTCTACGATTATTCAAATAATAGAAGATTGGAAAATGTGAATGGGGATGCACCCTACATTAATATTGGCTTCCGAAACAATCTTTTACTTGAAGTCGTTGCAGAAAATCAATAATGAAAAAATATTTAATCACACATATTCAATGAACATGTTAATTAAAATCTTTTCGCTATGAAAATACCCATTTTGATAATGTGTATAATGGTCCTATTAGGAATAAACAATGATGATATTAGGTATTCCGATAAAAAGGAAACTAATACTCTTTTTCAAGAGGATTTTGAAAAAGCAACTCTTGATGAAGTCTTTCAAAATTGGAGCAATAGAAAAAATACCAAAGGTATGTCGTTTTCCCAAGATGTTCCCAATGGCAGTAGAGGTAAAAAGTCACTTATGATGACCTATGTGGCAGGAAAAGACGAAGGTGCACATCTTTTTAAGAGCTTTCCCGAGGGACATGAGAAGCTATACGCCCGGTTCTATGTTAAATTTTTGACAAGTAGGAGCCCTATTCATCATCTGGTAAAATTAGGTGGTTATCAACCCGCGGCACCTTATCCATTGGGATTGGCCGGGCTTAAACCGAATGGGGAGGACTTTCTAATGTCAGGAATTGAACTTCCCGATAACAAAAACTGGAGCTGGGGATTTTACACGTATTGGATGCATATGATGGGAAGCCCAAAAAAATATTGGGGAAATGTATTTTTACCTGAAACAGAGAAATCAATACCCTTGGGAGAATGGATATGCGTGGAATTTATGATAAAATTAAATGATCCGGTGCATTCTTTTAATGGAGAGCAGGCATTTTGGATCAATGGCAAAAAAATACTTCACTTGGGCATGGGTTTTCCAAAGATTCAGCATAGTGGTGGCTACTTTAAAGAAAGTTCGTCAGGTATTCCATTTAAGGGGTTTCAGTGGCGAAAAAACAAAAAATTAAAGTTGACTTTATTCTGGTTGAATTATTATATGACAAAAGGAGTGGAAGGTGAAGTTGATCAAATTTTATTTGACGATATTGTTATTTCCAATCAATATATTGGCCCTTTAAAAAAATGAAGTGCGTACTACAATTAAACAAAGTCCAAAAATGAGAAAAGGGAAATTCGTTGCTTATATTCTAGTTTGGTGCAATTCTCTGCTGTATTGTCAAATTTCTGATTTTAGCGTTGCACCCAATTTTGATCAACCTAACAATATTCATTGCTATTTAAGTAAAAAAGCTAGTGAGATAACCCATAATTCATTGAGCGGGTTCAGAAGTTTGCAAGATTGGGAATCGGTAAAAGAAGGAAGAAGGACTCAGTTTTTGGAAATGATGGGGCTTCAGGGAAAGCCTATTCGTGAGGAACGCCCTCCAGTAAAAGTCACAAAAACGGGAGTTATTGAGAAAGAAGGTTATCGAATCGAAAAGTTGTACTTTGAATCTTTACCGGGTCTCTATGTTCCGGCCAATTTGTACATTCCCGATAACATAAAAAAACCGGTACCGGGAATATTATACGTATGTGGACATGCACATACTCAAAAACATAACTATCAAGCCCATGCCAAAAACTTTGCGCAAAATGGATTTGTATGTTTAATCATTGAAACAATTCAAAGAGGTGAAGTTAAAGGTGAACACTTAGGTCAAGAGTCCAATGGTTGGTTTCAATGGTATAGTAAAGGGTATAATCCTGGAGGGGTTGAAATGTGGAATGGAATTAGAGGATTAGACCTATTGAGCAGTCTTCCCGAAGTTGACAAAGATAAACTTGGTGTTACGGGAATTTCTGGCGGAGGCTCCCAAAGCTGGTACTTACCTGCCGCGGATACAAGAGTAAAAGCGGCGGCCGCGGTAGCAGGAGCGGGCTCATTGGAAGGACAAATAACTCAAAAAACCATTGACGACCATTGCGATTGTATGATGCCTATAAACACCTACGAAATCGATTTTTCAGATGTTGGTGCATTGATTGCTCCTAGACCATTTATGATAGGGCAACCTAATAGAGATTTGTATTACTCAATAGAATCAGTGAATACTCTGTATAATAAAATCAAACCAATCTATTCCTTATTCGGTAAACCAGATAATTTGATAATGGCTGATGCCACTGGAGGCCATAGTTACGGGGCAAGTGAAGAACTACGTCCTGAAATTCTGTCTTTTTTTCTAAAGGAGCTGAAAGGAGTAGTTAAATCACCACAAGAAATTGGGCCGTTGGATATTTCAAAAGAGCTAACAAACGAGGAACTGAAGTCATATGTAAAAGGTGTGCCAGCGGATGATATTACTAAAAATATTCAAGATTCCTTTGTGCCATTGGCAACTCCGCCAGAAATTTCCAACGAGGTAGATCTGGCTAGCTATAGAGAAGAAGTGACATCTTTTTTAAGAAAAAAATCATTTGGAGCTTTTCCTGAAATTCCAGCACCACCGGAAATTCGTCTAGAATTTCAATCATCAAATGGAGATGGCCTGGGCCGAAAAGATTATAGTTTTATCTCCGAAGAAGGTTGGAGATTAAAAATATCAATTCATGAAGGAAAAAACCAAGAGGAAAGGCAACCCCTATTACTGGTATTGAGAAATCCCGAAGAAGAAAGATGGTCATCCGAATCCATGGTTTCAGGGGCCAGAAAGAAAATGAGTATTGCTTTTTTTGAGGTTAGAGGCGTTGGAGAAACCGGTTGGTCTTCTTCCCAGCAATGGCACATAAGAAGGGCCGCTGCCTGGACAGGTCGAACTTTAGCATCTATGCGCGTATATGATGTCCTAAGATGTTTGGAAGTGCTTCGTCAACTGCCAGATATAAAAGGGAGTGATATAAGCATAATTTCCCAAGGCGAAATGTCCGTGGTAGCTTCCTATGCTGCATTACTTGATGGTAATGTAAAAACACTTTTGCTTAAAGACCCACCGGCCACCCAAAATGTAGTAAGTGAGCCCTCTGGAAAAGGAGAAGCTCTGGAAATGCTCAATTGTTTGAGAGTTACAGATATTGCACAGGTTGCCGGATTAATGTTTCCTAATGAATTGGTGGTAATAGGAAATCAACCCAAGTCCTTTGAGTGGGCAAAAAACCTCTTCGATATATTAGGTATGCGGGCATCATATATGCATACCAAGGATATATCCAAGTGGTTGAAGGAATAACAATGAAATCAGGTATTGAATAGTAATTCATCAAAAAAAAAAATGAAATCAACTAGAATTTTAATTGTCTTATTACTAATTATCCTCGGTTCAGGCTGTAAAAATCAAAAAAAGACAGAAAACATTTCAAATGAGGAGAACATTAATTTCCCATCGGCCATGGTCAATTTTGCACCTATTCCTGAAAATCCGGTTTTTCAGGGATCGAATACAAGTACGTGGGATAAAAATCTAAGAGAACGTGGATTTATTTTGTTTGAGGATGACATGTATAAAATGTGGTATACAGGCTATAACGACAGTATTTCCCCAAAAAGATTTCTAGGGCTTGCTAATTCAAAAGATGGTATCCATTGGCAGCGATACTCTGATAAACCTATAATTCCGGATATCTGGGTAGAGGACATCAATATTTGTAAGTATAAGAGCATTTATTATATGTTGGCAGAAGGTAAGAATGATGTCGCTCATTTATTGACTTCCAGTGATGGGTTAAATTGGAATTCAGAAGGAAACCTTACAATCCTGAAGGTCAATGGAGAGCCGATAAGTACAGGACCATATGGCACACCAACTATTTGGATTGAAGGGGATAAAAAATACATGTTCTATGAAAGGAATGATTTGGGTATTTGGCTAGCCACTTCAGAAGATTTCAAAACTTGGACAAATGTACAGGATGAACCTGTTTTAGAAATGGGCCCCGAAACTTATGATTCAGGGGCGGTGGCAGCAAATCAAGTACTAAAATATCAGGGGAAATACTATATGCATTATCACGGGTCTTCCAATCCAGATTGGATGAATCCTGAGGTAACTGCATTGTGGACATCTAATGTGGCGGTGTCCGAAGATTTAGTGAATTGGACTAAATACGCGAACAACCCCATTGTCGATGGAGACCATTCAAGTAATATTCTAGTGTTTAACGGAAATGGTTATAGTCTTTATACAATGCACGATAAGGTATGGCGATATGACTCTAAAAACTAGTCCCAGGTTAATGATTTTATACTTTAAAAGAGAGATACATTCACTTATCTTCCATTTTCAACATTATATTAATTTTAGACTTATGAAGCTTACAATTTTTGATACCTTGCAAAACTAATTTTTGCATTGTCACGGGAAGCGTGGGCTATTTTATTTATAAATTATGGGTAATAAAAAATCTACTGTCGAGCGCAGATCTCTAATAATCGCTGAACTCGAACAGAAAGGAAAAGTAGATGTTCGAAAACTTAGTAAACTACTCGATGTAAGCGAAGTAACAATCAGAAATGATTTAGCACAGCTTGAAAAAAAGAATGTTTTAATCAGAGCAAGGGGCGGTGCTTTGAAAATGGATCCTGTTGGTGTCGATTATCACATCTCAGAGAAAGATAAAATCAACATGAAGGCCAAGCAATTGATTGGGGCTTCGGCTGCCACATTTGTTGCAGATGGTGACACTATAATGATTGATTCAGGGACCACTGCTATGGAGTTAGTTCGAAACTTAGACGAGAATTTGGAATTAACGGTTATCACCAACGCCTTGAATATTGCTAACCAGTTCTTTAACAAAGATAGTGTTCAAGTAATCATTCCAGGAGGAGTACTAAGGAACAAATCCTTTTCTCTTATTGGATCGGCTGCTGAGAAAAGTTTGAGAAATTATTTTTGTGACAAATTATTTTTAGGTGTTGATGGATTTGATATTGAAAACGGATTGTCCACACCAAATATAGAGGAATCCCATTTCAACGCTACCATGATTGAAATGTCACATCAAATTATAGTTCTGGCTGATTCAAGTAAAATTGGTAAAAGAAGTCTTGCATTTATCTGTCCGGTATCAAGAATAGATATATTAATAACCGATAATGGCATAAGTAATGAACAAAAAATGACATTAGAGAATATGGGTGTCAAAGTAGTGATTGCTTAAAATAGAAGTCTTTTTAACCATCACTTGTTCATGAGCCAGGTTAAAATGAGGTATGACTTTTCATATTATATCTATTTTTTATTTAAAAGACTAATTGTTTCTTTATACAGGAAATTCCATCAAATGCGGTGCCCCAAGCATGCTTTAAGTTTCAGATTCCTCAAAACTCAGATTATTTGCATATAGTAGTAGTAGTAGTAGCAATCCTTTCCATTTTTGACTTAAAGTTAACTGGTTGATATTTTCGAGAATGTTATCTGTGAAAATTTTCAAAATGAGCATTTTATGAAACATTCCGACTACTCCATAAATGTTTTAGAGACCCCATTAACAAAACCTAAAAATAAACGAGATTCTTTCTTTTTTTGGATAAATTGCAATTGAATTTAAATACTAATCAGAAAACTAAAACTGCATACGTTTTTGCATACGATTTTATAATTTTATAGCGCCTGAGCCCAATAAAACCGTCGGTAAAAATCCCGTCTGGGAGCTCATAACCCGAAGGTCGCTGGTTCGAATTCAGGGGCCGCTACTAATTAAGAAGCCATTCGATTAGTTTTCATTCAGATAGTTTTTTCTTCTCGACATTTTCCCGATTTTTAGATACACCTCTATTCCAGGTCTATAATTAGGCATTATCCAATTCCTTACCAAAACAATTCTCTTTCAAATAAATTAATACATACTACCAATTTCTCAAACCTATATTGAGAAACTTATACCAAGAGGAAAAAGAACGGGGGCTTTTAGTGAGGACGTATGATTTATTGACGTATACCCAATTTTCATAAATATTGAGTTTTGGCTATAGCGCACACACAGTACAGATTTAACAAAATTTTAATCAACCCATTTTCACCGTAAAATAGCTCATATGACAGTAGGTCCATTTAAAGGGAAGAGGTCAAGGAGCTTACGTTTTGAGAACCTACAAATTCGCCTAGCTCTTCAAAATCCCAAATGAGTTGGCCCAGTTTCTCTGAAAACAGTCTAGACTTTGAAAATGAAGAACTGGGGTCGACATAAATCAACTGTTCGGAAAGCTCGCTAATAGCGAATAGATTTGAATATTGATGTTTCAGGAAGCTAAAATTGGCATTCATCTCGTAGTTGGTCAGGCGCATATTCCTAAAACTTCATTTTGAACAGTTGATGGTTAATGGGGAGTTTTATTTTGTGCGAATAAATATACAATTCTATAATCATCTTAAAATTATAATTCAATGATATATTGCTCTTTCAAGAAACCTTTCCTTTAAAAGAGACTCTGCCCCTGCCCCTTCCCCATATGACATTGTTCACTTTAGTTCAATTATATAAATGAAGAAACTGACTAGATTAAATTGCCATTCTTTAATGCATTCAATCTGTTATTAATAATTCCCGAGTTTAAAAGGCTTCTTTCCAATGCTGCGTAAAAATGAATTAGCCCATCGTTAAAATCATCTTCCAAGATGTACATATCCTGGATTACCCTTTTGTACTCCGCACCTTCAGAATGCATACTAACGGCATTTTCATAATGTTCTACGGCCTTTCCCCAATTTTTATCTGCATTGAATAAATGTGTTCTTTTATTTAACAAATCTTTCAAATCACTTAAAAGCCCTAAATCCTCATTATTATAGCGCTCAGTCCCATGGTTGTCCACCCATTGCCCTATATTTTGAAGCAACCTACTCCAGTTGATTAGATTTTTATAAATACTGGCAATGTAAGAATTACTCATAGTATACCTAATTCCATAGGTGTTGATTATGGTAATTAGGTTTTTGTAGCAGAAAATAAGCTCTTTGCTATATCTGAAAAAATTAATGCTGGGCACTCTTACAATCCGCGTATTATCATCAGTGAATAGTATGGAACTTGTTGGTACTTGCCCCATTTCATTTTCTAGGGAAATACTGGAAATAGCCCCAAGATTGAACAATCCCTCTATGTATTCATTATGTCTAGCATAAATTAATTCCGTTTGAAATTTTAGTTGTTGTGTCCTAGAAAATATGGACCCTATGGTATGAATAGCCCTATTTGACCTTTCATTTAGTAATCTCTCAATATTTTCCATAGAGTTATCCCGAATCAGACTACACCTATCTTCGAGAATTTTCAATTCGTTCTCATCATCTGAATTCAACATTGAATTAGAGATAAATTCGCCGCCCGTTACATTTTTGAAAAAAAACTCTTCGGATATTCTAGGTGTAATAGAATAAGTATTAATTATTTCCCTGCAATGTCTAAGCAGCCACTCACTAAGTTCTTCCAAAAAATCAAATCGCACTGTATCCCCTTCTGTTTCCTCCCATAAAGATTTGTGCGAAATGAGTACGTACAAACATTTTTTCAGGGCAAAGTAAGAATCATAATGTTTGTCGGCCAAGTGATAAAACTTTGAACTCAAAATATTAAGATATAACACCGTGGAGATATCAAATAATTCATTAAAAGAGGATATCTTGCAATAATCCCAATTTTTCCCTAATCGATATGCTTTATCGAAGAACAACCGAAAATTAGGATTTTTCTTTTTCAATCTAAACCCAGCTTCCTTTTTTGAACCAATACATGACAAAATAGAATCCGATAATTTACTTAGTATTAAAGCAATCAATTCCTTTTGTTTGCCTCCCAATATATGCAGGGCTTTGGGATCGAACGCCAAATGTTCCAACATAAATAACTTTTCGGACAATTTAATCTCGGCAATATTTTCTTTCAAAATTGAAGTGCCGTAAATGGCCTGCATATTTTCAATAAAAGGCAATAATAGATGCCCAAGAGATGTAGAATAATAAAAGAAGGCAGAAAAAGAAGGAAAATAATGAGGGTGGTCAACCTCGTAAATTTTTCTTACTCCATTCAAGGTCAAATAAGAATCACCTTCTTCAGAATTTTCGGTGTCGTCAATGCTTTTTATACCAAGATGGTTAAATAATATTCCTACAGCTCCATTCTCATAAAGCTTCAAAAAATTTCTATTTTTATAAAAGAGAATGGCTCCAACACTTTGAAAATAGTCGGCCAATAACGTTTGAATTCTTTTATAATCGCTTTCTTTATTATTTTTCACCATATTCCTGAAATCGTAATCAGAATTAAAATTTGAATATGGAAATAAATCCTTAAGTCCCATAAAATCGCAATACTCTTTAATATTGCGTTTAAGGTTTCCGACGGTTACGCCATCTGAACGCTTTTTCTCAATTGCCATCAACAGCGATAAATGTGGTCTTAGAAAGAGCTGCATTCTTTTGTATGGCTGTTCCCATTTCTTATTGAAAATTGAATTGCCCTCTTGTTTAAATTCAATCTTACCGATGTCAATCAATGTGCTTCGTAAAACAGAGTAGGTAGAATCATAGTTCTTACTTTTCTCAAGGCATAAACTTAAAAGAAGTCGGTACCTGGTGAAGAGAATTTTTTGATGATTATTCCCAATAGTATCCAAATTCCGTAAGGCCTGAATCGCATCTGAATAATATTGAATTGCTGACCCATAATTCTCATCATAAAAGTGAATTTCTGCTAAAAGACTATTCAAATAGGTCAAAGAATGGATAAAAGAATCACCCACAACGGATTTATTTTCTTTATAACTTTCAATCTTGCTTTTTAGCTTTTGCTTAAAAAAAGACTGCAAATGTTGTGACTCGTCATAGGTAAAATTAAATGCAGCAGCACTCTCATTCGATAGCTTGGAAGCATATTGAAGTTCCAATGCCACTCTACTTCGGAATTTAAACTGGAACATGGCATTTGTGGTTTCACGTATATGTTTTATGGATAAATAATTAATTATTTCATTCAAGGTATCCCTTAAACTGGGCCCTTTGCTACCCATAATGATATCAGGCATCATTTCCAATTCACGCCATGAGAATGCGGATTTATGAAATTTTAGGATATGATCCATTAAAAAAGCGGATAGGTATAAATTTTTATCATTAAACTCTCTAAGGTGGTGCTCGTTCTTTATTAGAAATGGTAGAAAAATCGAAGTGTGCAAATTTGATTTATACTGTAGGTCAAATTTAATTTGAAGATAATAACCCGGTATTACCCTTCTATCATATTCCCCATTGGATGCCGGGGTATTAAAATTGTAGGACCCGCTTAGTATTTTATAACTTTTTTCTTTAGTAATTTCGTAATTGAGTATTATGGAATCAGGCCCTATATTTTTATGATGGTCGTTTGATCCGACTTCGATTATATTATCTTCAATCAACATTTTCAACTTCTTAGGACTACCATTGGAACGATAGGTCAGATAGATTAAATATCTATTAACTTGATATAAAATCCAAGATTTTTCATTATCGTCAATTCCACCTAATCGTTGGTAAAAATGAGAGTAGTTTGGATAATTCGATGAATCATTTGTTTCCTCCTTACCAAAAAGAATAAGATTCAAAAGGTATGTATCTACCATTTGAGTGATATTATTTCTTACCCCTACGGACCCATCTTTAAAAAAAGTATTCACATAGAACACTTCATCAAAAATACTACTATAAAAAGATTCTCTATCAGCGATATCGGCTAATGAGGCCTCATACATCTCCGCGCCTCCGATAAATATAAATTTGGCGTCTGCAGTATTTATAAAACTCTTAAGGTTGGCCAGTAGGGTATTTACTATTTCCCTTCTCGTATATACACTTGAGGCAATAACATTTTTATAACCATTATTATCAACACCGTATTCGGGTTCCAATTTATCCAATTCATCTACAATAAAGATGATTTTAAAATCACTACAGAATTGCCTATGTAAATAATCTAACACTTCCTTAAGTTCAAACTCCAATTCCTTTGTAGTGTATTTTTGGAACATTTGTTTGGTGGAACCGGTACTTTGCTTTCCTGTAACAAATGAAAATGGGCTCTTTAGTGCATCGGTCACTTTGGCAAGGGCCATTTCGCTATCTGAACCACCATAGGATAATTCCAGATCGGAATGAACTCTTCGTTTAATGTCAAACAACATTTTAAATAGCTTTCTCAAATGCTTTTTTCGTTTTGAAAGTCTGTACTTTAAGGCTAGAAAAATCAAGAAATACAGAAATAAATAAATGCCAACGGTCAAAGCTTCATTTTCTGCAAGGTTATTTAGGAAGACGACCGTACCATTGTCGATTAAATTCCACGACATAATGGATTTGTGTACCAACCATGAAAAAAAAAGCATTAAAAGAAAGGAAATAATACTTGCTTTAAAAATCAGGTTTCTAGTTAAAAAACGTAATTTTAGCTTCTCTTCTAGCTTAGTTTCCAATTGTACAAACATCTGGCGTAATAAATCATAATCGGAAAGATTACCTTGAGAAAGGAATACCTCAACTTTTAATAGCTCAGGCTTTATTTCGTCTCCTGCAATATCATTTAAAACACTTTGAACCATGGTTGTCTTTCCCATCCCTCTATATCCTGCCACCAAATAAGCTCCTTGATAAGAACACTTTTTATTATGGCTTGGAATTAATCTGCGTTTTAATTTCCCCCGAACTTCATTGCGTCCGATGTAATGGTCATCTTTACTTTTACCGCTAAAATCATAGTCTGGTATTTGTATAAAAAGATTTTTTACTCTCATTCTGGTGGTCTTGGAAACTTACATTAGTTTGGTTGCTTTTTGTACTTAATCGTGATTAATTTTATTTTTTTTGCATTGACTTTAGTTTAGAAGCAGGCAAATAGCTGAAATCAAAGCCATTGCATCTCACAAAACAGAAACGAGCAACTTTTTGGGGGAATTCAAAAACCGATCATTCAAGAATTGTGACCAGTGGTGATATACCGTGCTAATAATTATTCTTGTTTATAACCAAGTTTTCCTAATAGTACAGTAACCTTGGACTAACCTAGCAATTATTTTTTTTAAATGCAATCTAATAGAATGTATGAACCTCATAAAAATAGATTAAAGATTCAGAAAAAGTTAAATGACATACTAATTTAAATAGAACATCAGTAGCTTAGAATACTGCATAAATAGATTGGTTGTCAATAAGACTCATTTGGGAAAATCCCTTATCAGCATATGTAATATGCATATTTGCAGTTTCTTAAAGAAGAACCTTTAGGTAAGCTATAATTTGAAGCTGAAAATTATACACTACCTTACGATTTCACTTCCTTTCGTCTTGTCCGCTAAAGCAATTCGATATTCTGAAAGTAATACTTAATTTATATTTTTATATTTTCACATTGAAAATTGTATGATTCCATAGAACTTTCTCCTGTTTGAGAGGTCAAAGACAAACTTTGGTAATACGAGATAGTGATTTTATGGAAGTGAGTAAGCTTCAGAAAGACATAGAGGATATACAATCCATCGCAATCGTTCCGACTATTTTAGATGTGGTATGTAGAGCTACGGGTATGGGTTTCGCGGCAATAGCGAGGGTTACGGAGGATACTTGGTTGACATGTGGCGTTTTGGACAATATTCCCTTTGGGCTTTCAGTTGGTGATGAGCTAGAAATAAGTACGACTTTTTGCAAGCGTGTTCGGGAAAGTAATGAGTTAGTGGTTATTGACCACGTCGAAAAAGATGAGGTGTATTTTAATCACCCGATTCCATTACAATACGGTTTTCAAAGTTATATCTCTGTTCCCATTGTAAGAAATAACGGTGAATTTTTTGGTACGCTCTGCGCTCTTGACCCCAAACCCAATAAACTTAAAAATGCCAAGGTCATAGATATGTTCACCATGTTTTCTCAATTGATTTCCTTTCATCTCGACGCTGTAAAGACCATGAGAAGCCAGGCGAATATTATTAAGCACAAAGAGGGTGAACTCGCCACCTATGATTTTATCTCTAGCCATGACCTGCAAGAACCCTTACGCAAGATTGAGATTTTATCAAATACCATCGAAACAAGGGAAGGTCAAAAACTAACTCTAAAAGGAAGGAAATACTTTAAGTCAATTAGGAAGGCAGCAACCCAAATGCGCAATATTCTTGACGATCTTCTAAAGTATTCAGAAAATGACTTTAACCCCAAAAGCTTTCAAGTACAGGATATGCAAAAGCTTGTTGAACAGGTCCGATTTCGCCTTTCAGAAGAATTTGACCGTAGTAATGCCACATTAACGATGGGTACTTTACATCCACTTCAAGTAATGCCCGTTCAGATGGAACAATTGTTTTATAATCTTTTCTCCAATAGTCTGCGCTATAGAGATCGAAAGCGAAAACTAGTAATTGAAGTGGAAAGCAGAACGGGTCCAGGCTCCAATTTTAAGGTTGACGACCTTGATAAAAACCTCCATTATTGTGAAATTACAGTAAGGGATAATGGCAAAGGTTTTGACCAACAGTATAATGAAAAAATCTTTGAGATTTTCCAGCGATTAGAAAACAAGCAAGATGATAAATCTACTGGAATAGGTCTTGCCATTGTCAAACGGATTGTAGCCAACCATAATGGAAGAATCATGGCCACTAGCGAACCGAATTCCCATGCCACTTTTAAAATATACCTTCCCATTTAAATAGTTTCTTTACGTATGATGTAGGCCGTACTAAAGTTTCATTTTAATGATTCACTAGCCCTTGACCAATAACAAGTAGAAATAGCTTCGAATGTTGAAAGAACTTAAGCAATTCATTCTTGCTCGAAGGTTTTCGATTCTTTCTTATTCTTTAGATTGTTTTTCCATGTACCCAAGTAATCACCATTTCAACCACACTGTAATTCCCTCTGGATCGTTTTCAAATTCCAACCAACAAGTTTTACTTTGTTCATCCCATTCCATCTTTACGTTTTGAAGTTGATTTCCAGCATGATCCGTAATCTTCCTTTTTTCAGGTTTAGAAGGCAGCAAAATGCGCATGGAATTCGTCGTATTCAACGGACTTTTTGATGTGAACGAATAAACCTTTTCGTCATATTGTTCGTTATAAACACGGCAAGCCGAAGCTAGTACTTGAGGCTTTTTGGAATTTCCGACGCGTCCTATATTAAACAAGAAAGCTTGTTCACCAGGTAAGACCTTTTTTCTTGTGAGTACGGGCAATCGAGGATCAAACAAATCAATTAATAATCCCCCAATTTCGTAAGGTACATCGTTTACACTTTCATCCATTACGGAGACAATTTCATATGGCCCCCTCTGCAAGTACAGGTTGTTTTTGAATTGAAAAACGCCCGCACCTGCATCTTCCTCATAGGCTTTTTTAATTATATCAAGATAAGTTAAGTCAGCATCAGGGGTCATCACAAATTCCTTAGGGTTTTCCCTTAACACATGCAAAGTGCCTTTTTCTACCTTAAACTCTATTTTGTTCGATGAAAGGTCAATGTTCAGCAGTTCAAATAGATTTTCTGAAGGGGATTTATATGTACTGTCTTCGGTATTCCACCATTCCATCACACTCTGATAGGGATCATCATCTTTACCCACATAAACCAGCACCCCACCGTTCTTAACCCAATCGGCAAGTTGTTTATGGTCCTCCGATGAAGTTGGCTTCATATTGGAATAGCTCATTACCAAAACTTTTATATCCTCCAAAGTGGTTTCATAGGATAGGTTTTCCATATGTACGGTTCGTACAGGTACTCCGCGTTTTACCAAGGGTAAGGTCTGCCCGTAAAAATTGGAAAATTGTGGGTCTTCATAACCATTATGGGTGGGCACACGCTGGAACATAAGGGAATTGCCCATTAAAACCCCAATTCCGTTGGCACCACTAATTTGGTTGTCGGACAACGGCATATCATTTAAGGCATTGATCATGATTTGCATCTGGGTAGAGTACTCCCTAGGAATGAAAATTTGTTCATCACTACCCGCTACTTTGTATGGTTTGGTATATATGCGCTCCGGCCAGGGCATTACCTCGTAATTATTGATAGAGGGATACAGCAATTGAGCCGCAAAAGTTGCCTGATAATTTTTTTTGTAATCGGCCCAGGTTTTTCTGCGGTCTTCGATAGGGTCGGTAAGAAAGAACAATTTTCGGCCCGTGGGCCTGGTCATTGAAACCATAGAACCATATTCCAGAAAAGCATTTTCAAAAGTTCGTTCTTTTGATTCCCCGTTAAAATAAATAGGCTCCCTAGCGGTTCCTGTCCAAACCTGCGCGATATAGCCGTCTATTCCCGGCAGGGAAGCAAGGCTTGCCTCCGGACTCACAATGCTCCAAGCGGAGTAGTTCACCAAGGAATGAGTCGGAATATAGACTTTAATTTCCATCCCTTTACTAAGCCCATACTCTTTGGCATACGATGAAACTTTATCAACCGCATTATAGTAAAGATGGTACTTTAGTTTGTTAGAGAGATAGGTGTTTTCCGGGGATTCATGCTGTGGTCTCCATGGAAAATCATAGTAGTTTTGCCATTCCTCTTTAAAGGCACTGCTATATCCTGCCCTTGCCCAAAATTCGGGTTCCTCGAGATATATTGAACTTATTCCCGCATCGATTACCTTTTCGATTACTTCTTTTTTAAGATATTCGATAAAGGATTTGACAGGAACTATGTAAGGTACATTCCGGCCATGCCAAATAGTATCTCCATCCATTTCCACTTGACCTTCGCCAAGATGGTTTATGCCGTCCCACTTACCTAAAAAATAATCTTGGTAAGACCCCCATGCTATTCCCGTCATAAAATGCGTGGTATAACCATTCTCTCTCCATGATTTGACTCGTTCTTCAAACGTATGTTCCTGACGATGATCGGAAGGGTTCCCATGAACACCATAGACGATTGCTACATCAGCACGTACGTCGATTTCGGGCAGCCATTTACTACTTGTTTGGAATACGGTTTTTTCCTTCTTCATGTCCTGTTTTTCATCGGAAATGATATCGGCGTTGAAATTATTTTCCGTACAACCACATAAGATTAAGGAACAAATACAAATAATGAACAATGTATTTTTCATAGTAATTATATTCTTTAATAAATAATATTTAAGCATTGATTGCTCTTTGATTGATTACTCTACCGCTAAAGGGCGGAGCAACACGACCAAGTTTTTTCTAATCCACAAAGCATTTTTACTTGAAAATTGATGGACCAATTGAATAATGACAAAATACCTGTTTAGGAAGTTTCAGTAATTAGAGTAAGAATGAGTAGTTAATTTACCATTTCAAAGAGACATCTATTCCCTCTGGATCGTTTTCAAATTGTAACCAACAAGTTTTACTTTGTTCATTCCATTCCAATTTGGTGTTCTCCAGCTGACTTCCCAGATGGTTGGTAATCTTGCTTTCCTTTGGTTTGGAAGGAAGCAAAATACGCATGGAATTCGTTGTATTCACTGGGCTTTTCGCGGTAAATGAATAAACCTTATCATCGGATTGTTCGTTATATACACGGCAGGCCGAGGCTAGCACTTGAGGTTTTTGAGGATTCTCGACGCGCCCGATATTGAACAAGAAGGCCTGTTCCCCAGGTCGTACCGTTTTTTTTGTAAGTACCGGCAATTGGGGATCGAATAAGTCTATTAACGACCCACTTACCGTGTAAGGTTCGGTACTAACGCTTTCGTCTAGCACCGAGACCAGATCATAAGGTCCCCTTTCGAGATAGAAATTATTTTTAAATTCCAACATTCCGCCATTTGCTTTTTGCTCAAATAAATATTTGATTTTTTTAACGAGTTCCGTATCATTTGATTTTTCAAGTACAAACTCCTTGGGATCTTTACGAATTATATATAATGTGCCTTTTCCATATTTATATTCCCCTTCTTCAGGAGAGGGGCCAATCCCCATTTTTTCGAACAAATGATCGGAAGGAGCTTTATAATTAAAATTCCCAGTATTCCACCACTCTTGTACCGTTTGAAAGGGATCCTTGTCCCCACCACTATAAACTAATACTCCTCCATTCTTGACCCACTCGGAAATGTAATTATGGGGTTCTGGAGCTGAAGGTTTCATGTTTGAATAGGACATGAGTAGAAGCTTAGTATCCTTCCATGTTTCAGGATAAGATGTATTCTCTAAATGGACAATATTCATTGGTATTCCCCGCTTTAAAAACGGTAGTGCCAAACCATAAAAATTGGATAATTGAGGGTCTTCATATCCCTTATGCGTTGGGAATCGTTGGAACATCAATGAATTGGCCATCAATACACTTATTCCATTTGTTCCCGAAACTTTATTCTCCGAGATAGGCATAAAGTTCAAAGCATTTATCATCACCTGCATTTGAGTAGAATAAAAGCGGGGTATTCTCTCTTTCTTCTCGCTATCGGCACTTGTCTTATAAAGGCCTTCATAAATCCTATCGGGCCATGGCATTACTTCGTAATTTGCAATTTCAGGATAGAGCAGTTGAGCTGTAAAGGTTGCTTGATAATTTTTTTTATAGTCGGACCAATCCCTCGGCCAATCCTCAATGGGATCGGTAAGGAAAAACATTTTACGACCGGTAGGTGCCGTCATTGATTCCATGGAGCCATATTCCAAAAAGGCTGTTTCAAAAACACGTTCTTTTTCAATTCCCCTATAGTAATTGGGTTCACGAGAAGTTCCTGTCCATACTTGTGCTATATACCCATCGACACTTTTGAGAGAAGCTAGACTGGCTTCGGGACTGACTATTTTCCACTGCGAATAATTGACTAAAGAATGGGTAGGTACGTAGCAACGCACATTCATTCCCTTACTTTTTCCATAGGCTTTTGCATAAGTGAACACTTCATCCAAGGCATTATAATACAATTGATATTTTAACTTATTTGATAAATAAGTATTTTCGGGAGAAGCATCCTGAGGTCGCCAATCAAATCCATAGTATTTTTTCCATTCCCTCTTAAAAGCTTCACTATATCCTGCCCTTGCCCAAAATTCAGGTTCTTCCATATAAATAGCATCAATACCTGCATCGATGACTCTTTTTACGTGAACTTGATTCATGTATTTGATAAAATTACCCGAAGGGACCAAATACGGCACCATACGGCCATGCCATATAGTATCTCCGTTTCTCTGAACCTGCCCCTCATCAAGATGCATTTCCCCATCCCATTTACCGGTAAAATAGTCTTGATACCCACCCCAAGCAATTCCAGTCATAAAATGGGTATTATAACCCCTGTCCCGCCAGCTTTTCACACGTTGCTCAAAAGTCATATCCTTCCTGTCATGGGTTCCATAAACAATTGTCACATCGGAACGTACATCAGTTACCGGTTTCCAGGGTCCTGCCGTTTGAAATACGGTTTTTTCCCCATTATTGTCCGGAAGGGTATCTTCTTGGGCGAACAACTGAAAACATCCCATATACGAAAAACAAAATATGCAGGAGGTTACCAGTGTAATATTTAATACTTTCATAAAACACAATTTTTTAGATTATCAGAGTCCATTTAATTTTCTAAGGTTTTACATTAAATCTTCGAAATATTATCTCGGAATATCTACTCGAATAGCCTCATTATAATTGTGCCGCTTAATATTGGCCGTGGTGTAGTTAATTCTTGCTGCTGCCCGTATGAAGACCGTTCTGCCTGGTTCTATTATACCATTCGTTGTAATAGTTATAGGCTGCCCTAATAAGGGCTCAAAAGAATTACCATCATAATTTATCTCTGTTGAATAACGGTTATCCCATTCTCGATAACCCACAAAAGGCACTTGACTTACAAATAAACGGATATCCGTAACATTTAACATTTCGTCACGATAATCTCCTAAAGGTTCGATTTTGTTCTTAAAATCTGAAGGACTTACTCCCCTAGTAATCTTAACAGTTGCAGTAATCTTACCATCACTTATTGTAGGTTGGCCTACCCATTCGACATTCAAGAAGGGTTGAACCTCAAATACTACTTCGGTAACACCTCCTTTGATATCGATATATTTTGTTTCATCTGCAATGGTATCCCCGATGATATTTCTTCTTAGTAAAGGTATAAAAGGCCCATCTACCCTAACATTGTAATATCCATCAAACAATTTGGTATTTTGAAATACTCCCTCTTTCATCGTATAAAAATCAAAATTATCGGGCTCGTCAGTTTCGGTCCAACTAAGTTCTCGCAAGCGTACGCGAATACCTTCGCCGCCTTGATCTGTTAAAACGGGCTCTCCAGTTGCTATATCCACTACGCTTCCCTTTAACGTTTCTTGTGGAATCTCATAATTATCAATCTCACAGGAACTGAAGGTCGCTGCTACTAATAAAAATATTACGCTATTTAATAATTGTTTCATTTCTGTATAGATTTAGATAAGTTTAACGACCTGGTTGTTGGTCAATTACAGGGCTTTTAGAAACTTCCCCACCTGGTATAGCCAAATAATACTCCTGCTCTGTCAGTCTGAAACTCCTTCTACCTTCATCAAATCCCGCATCAAAAAAATATTCTCCTGATTCCGAAGTATAGAAAGGATATAATCCTCTATAATACGCACCATCCGATTGAGTGGAACCATTTAACATATCAGAGTGTTGTGTTCTCCATCGTCTAATATCCCAGAGTGTTTTATGCTCGAATCCTAGTTCTTTTCTTCTTTCTTTTCGTATGATTTCGAGACCTTGTATACCTGTAATATCAGAAGCACCCATTAAAGGATCTGCCCCGGCTCTTTCGCGAATATCTTTGATAGCATCGTAAGCTATTTGCTGCAAATCATCCCCGTTTGGTGCAGCTTGTCCAGCAAGCATCAATTCTGCTGCAGCCTCCGCGGCATTGAGTAAAATTTCGGCATAACGCATAAGCACAAAGTGCTGCTCGGAGCGTGATTCCAATACAAAATCTTGCGATATATTGGGATTCAACCACTTACGAACAACAAATCCGGTCATGGCACCTGTGCCATCAGAAGTAAAGGGCCCGCTTTTGCCGCCAGCATTCATCTCGCTTCCATCGGGCAAGACAACCGTTTCATGCTGAGTACCTGTCTGGGACAGGAAAAGTTCCTTGTTTCCATTAAACTCTCCATTTCCAGTGTAGGCATCCACCTGATTATAGTTCGACGGACCAGAAATAGAATAATCCGTTGAACCACTTACGGTTCTTAAAGGGCTTATAACACTTGGGTCACCGGTAAAAATACCTCTTCGAATTTCTATAACTTCATCTTTAAATACATCTCCAGGTAAAATCACATTGGCACGAAGGCGAGGTTCAGCATTTTCAAAAATATCAGTCACTTCATCAAACAATAAATAATTGCCACTGGAATCCAACACCTTTATAGTACCATCCGGGTTTTTTTCAAATCCATCAAACAATTCAACAAAGTCTAAGGTAGGAGCATTTCCGGCCGAATAACCGTTACCCCCCATTAATTGTCTAGGGATATTATAAGCATCATATCCATGAGCCAAATCAGGATATTGATATTCTTTAATATAGATGTTCTCTGAACTCTCTGTATCGAAAAACATGTCGACCATATTCTGAAACTGGGCTTCCCTATCATTGGGAGCCCATTTTTTCCTGTATAAGGAATATTTTCCGGACGTCATTACTGCACGGGCTGCACTATAAGATTCTTTAAAATATCTCGCAGATGCAGAAGCAGCTGTTTCAGGATTAAAACCGATAACCCGAACTCCTGTTTTGTCTCCAAACCCAGTGATGTTATTATACTTGGCGACACTACCAGCAAACAGCATCGCTTCGGATTTGAAACTATAGGCAACATATTTATTTGCATAACCTCGTTTAGGGCTCGACTCTGGAAGATTGGCAATTGCAAGGTCAAAATCTGCCAAAACTTGGTCCCAAGTTTCCTCTTCCGTGGAACGGGGAATTTCAAGTTGCTCGGCAGGCATTTCGGGATAGTTCAATACGCTAGTAACAAGAGGTGCCCCACCATATCGTTTAGCCAAAGCGTAAAACACCATTGCCCTGGCGAAATAGCCCTCTCCTACAAAATGATTATATTCTTCATCGCTAAAATTTGATTTGAATTCAGGGATAGTCTCCAAGAGACGATTAGCATCTCTTAATAAATCAAAAGCACGCCCCCAATAAGGTCCATTTCGCGCCCAACCCTCCGAGGTCATTGCAGTTCCCGCATCGCGCCCTAGTGATTCTCCTGAGTTGGCACCGGGCGTAACTAACCAATCATCAAAAAATTGGCGGGCGGGGGAATATTTAAAGTCTTCGAAAGGCATCTGACTGTACATTCGCGAGAGGTATACAGTCATACCGTCGGCATCTGTAAACAAATCCTTGTCCTGTACCACATTTTTTGGAGGTATTTCCAAATAATCCGAACAAGAGGTTATCATACCACAAAGGGCGATGATTAATATTATTAAATATCTGAATTTCATGATTTTAAAATTTTATTAGAATTGAACGTTTAGTCCGGTAGATACTGTCTTGTTTAATGGATATAAATATCCGTAAGTGTCAGCGGGGTGTTCTGGATCGACGTAATTGACCCTGGTTATGGTTAACAAATTATACGCATTCGCATAAATCCGTAACTTTTTAATACCAATTTTATTGGTCCAATTGGAAGGAAGTGTGTACCCTAGCTCTATACTTTTTAAACGAACATAAGCACTGTTTTCCGTATTAAAGGTGGAGTTCTCGTCAGGTAGAGTGCCTGTATAAGCAAAGCGGCCACTCTCCCATGTAGTATTTGGATCGTAGGGATCCGCATTTGGGTCTGTCGGATGCCATCGGTCCATAAATTGTTCCATTGCGCCTGATTCACCGCTACCCCACATTGGTATACGTAGCTGCTCTCCATAGACCAATGAACTCATTGCCGAGCCCTGTAACAGAAAGTTTAAATCGAAATTTTTAAAAGTTGCATCGAATATCAAACTATAGTTTATCCATGGGGTCTGGTTATATCGGATTGGATGAACATCATTGCCATTGATTTCGCCATCACCATTCCAGTCCTCATACTTGTAATCCCCTATAATAGTTCCACGACCGATATAAACCGGACTCGACCAAATTTCTTCCCAAGATTGAAACTGACCATCACCTTGAAGCCCTCTATGAACTCCTTGTAGGCGGTTATTCTGATTATTTTGCCAATTACTCCAAGAACTTCCGATCGGCCCACGTTCAACATACAATCTCTCAACACGAGTTAAAGAAAACAAACCTTTAGCACCATAATAAAAATCACCGATTTGATTTCTGTGAGAGAGTTCCAAATCAAAACCATAGGTGCGGTCACTATTCAAGTTTTCTTCAGGCAAATTAGCGCCTACAACTGTGGGTATTCCACCACTTTTTCTAGCTAGAAGACCATCTCTTCGTCTGCTAAAATAGTCCGCAGTAATACCAAAAAGACCGTCCCATGCAATAAAATCTATTCCAAGATCCAAGGTCTTGGAGGTGTACCAAGTAATGAAGGGGTTTGGAATACCCTTATTATCTGCGCTCGCATTAAAATTGCCATCGAATACATAGCCGCCCGTAAAATTTCTTCGACTAGAGCTTGATGGGTAGTTATAACCCGAAATGAATTGGTAATTTGATGCCGTATCATCCCCAGTTTTACCATATGAGCCTCGAACTTTCAATTGATTAATAAATGATAAGCCCGGCGCTTCCTTTACGAAGTTTTCTTCGGAAATACGCCAGCCTAATGAGGCAGCAGGGAAAAAGCCCCATTGATATTGTTTGCCAAACTTTGATGATCCATCATAGCGGTATAATAATTCAACCAAATATTTATCGGTAAATGAGTAGTTGAATCTACCTACTAAAGCAAGATTTGAGTTTTCATATAAAGCATCTGAGCTTGAATTCATTGTTGCCAATTGTCCTTCCGAGGTCCCTGCAAATAGATATGGTAACTGAAGAACTAAATCTCTCTGCGCTATAAAATTGTCGCCTTTTCTTTTTTGAGCCTCAGCCAGCATAAGGGCTGAAAATTTATGTGGCCCATCCGTCTCGTCATAATTCAAAGAAAATTGTGTTAAAACCTGATCCTTGAAATATACATCCCTTTGTATTCTATTTGGAGACTGACGTGTGAAACTCGAATAGGTATCCGATGCCTCATCATATCTATATTGCTTATATTCCCTTTGAAAGATATTTGATGTTTCTACATTGTAGTCATAACTAAATAACCCTTTAGCATATAACCCCTTCAAAAATGGGAAATCATATTTTAAACTGCTCGAGGTTTGAATCCATTTTTTGTTATATTCTCGGGAACCGACAATATCCTTATCCATGAAAGAAATTGGATTGTCTCCTTCAATCAAACCATGATATGGTTTGGTAGGGTCGTCATTTGCATAAGCTGGAATTTGCGGACCTTGTCGCCAAAAACTACGAATTGTCCACCATGAATCTTGATAAGGCCTATCTTGTTCATCCATTATCAGGTTCACATTTAAATCCAAAGTTAGACCATCAGTGATTTTAGTAGTTATATTTGAACGAATGTTATATTTATTGTATGTCAAATCACTTGACTTAAAGAAACCCTCTTGATATTGATAACCCAGACCTACATAAAATGTCGTTTTTTCATTACCTCCGGTTGCGCTTATGTTTTGTACCGTTTGAGGGGCATAGTTATCGAAAACTAATGGATACCAATCCGTGCTTTGCTTTTCTCCATTCCTATAAGCCTCAAACTGCTCTTCATTAAAAATTGGAGCTCCCCCATTAATATTATGCATCGCCTGCTCGTTTCGGAGTGTCATATATTCGATAGCATCTACAGTTGCAGGTAAACCAGAAGGAATTTGCCATGTGAAAGTACCGTTATAGTTGAGTTCCAGAGTGTTTTTGGTTCCCTTTTTAGTGGTGACCAAAATAACCCCATTGGCAGCACGGACCCCATAGATTGCGGCAGAAGCATCTTTCAAGACCGAAATATTATCGATATCTTCTGAGTTTAAACGTTGAAATTCGCTACTTGAACGTGGTACCCCATCTATAATAACTAAAGGAGAACCCATACCTCGTATATCTAGGATATTATCAAAGGAACCAGGTTCTGCCGTTCTCTGCGATACACGTACCCCAGGAATTTTACCGGTAAGCATGTTCTGAACATTTTCATTTTTAGTTGATACAATGTCCTTGCTTTTGATACTGGAAACAGCACCTGTTAAGGTTGCTTTCTTTTGAGTGCCGTAACCTACCACCACCACTTCTTCCAAACTTGCAGTACTTTCTTGAAGTTCAACATTTATGGTAGATTGACCGTTTACAGATACCTCCTTAGTAGCAAAGCCAATATACGAAATTTCCAAAACCACATTGTCATTGAGAAGTTCTAGCGTAAAATTTCCATCAAAATCTGACTGAGTTCCATTGGTAGTGCCTTTCTCAACGATACTTGCTCCCGGCAATGGTTCCCCATTTTGATCTAAAACAACTCCACTAACTTCCCTTTGTTGTTCCTTTATTTTTTTCTCTACATTGGGTATGGACTTAATACTTGTCTTTGGTTTGTCCTTCTCTATTTTTTTTGTGAGGATTATTTGTTTCTCTATTCTTTCATAATCGATATCAGTATCAGAAAACAAAATTTGTAAGACTTCATCAATATGCTTCTTTTCAACCTTGATAGTCACTTTTTTATCAAGCCGAAATTGCTCATTTTCAAAGAAAAATTTAAACTCCGTGATTTTCTCTATTTTATTGAAAATGGCTTGAATGCTTCTTTCTTGCTCATCTAAAGATATTTTGGTCTTTTGGGAATATGTATTTGCATTGGTTTGAAATAGAGAGAGAATTAGAAACAGAAATGATAGTTTCATTTTTAAATCGAATTTGATTGCATTCCAGAGGCAATGCCCATAGATTATTTTCATATTTTTGGTTAATTTAAAGATTGAATGGTTTTTAAATTGAATTTTGAAGTCAGGAAATGGTTCCAACATTTCCTGGCTTTTTTTGTAATATTTCTATATCATATTGAATGAGTTTATGGATTGATAACAATTTTATCTTCTTGTATCGTATAACTAAAATCATTGGTCCTTTGGAAGGTCAGAAGTATTTGTTCAATATTCTCGCTATCGAATTTTCCTGTAAATTTTTTCTGTTCTAAAAGCTTATAATTGTTGGTTATTTTTAAATCAAAATGCCGTTCGATTTTTTTAATAATTGAACCGAAATTTTCATTATTAAAAAATAGGTTTCCATTTATCCATGCAATATGTTGCCCGACATCAACTTGGTTGACTTCAAGTACATTTTCCTCGGATTTATAAGCCATTTCGTTAGGCATTAGTGTAACACCGTCTTCAGGCGTAAATCGATTTCCTCCTTCAAAAACACCGACGCTACCTTCAACCAATACGACTTCGGTAAAATCATCATTAGGGTAGGAAGAAATATTGAATTCAGTACCAAAAACTTCCGTGTTCAAACCATTTGCATTAACAATGAAAGGACTTCTTTTGTTTTTGCTTACTTTAAAATATCCTTCCCCTTCGAGAAAAACTTCACGAGGTTTGTCTTTTATAAATTGTATTGGATACTTGATCTTGGACCCAGCGTTTAGATATACTTCTGAATTGTCGGAAAGACGCAGACGGAATGTCTTGCCATTGGGCACTCTTAGGGAATTATAAACAATTTCCGAATTTTTGTTCGCGCCATCACTGTACAAAAGCTGATCATGGTTCTGTTTGACCAATACCGACCCACCATCTGTAGAAATATTCTGTACTTCTGATTGATCCAAAACACGAATACTACCATCTTCTAATTCCAAAGTAATCTGCGCTTCATCCGGAACAGTAGCATCTTCAGCGAGATGAAACATTCCAAATACAGTGATCATTAAACCAATCAATATAGCAGCATACTTAAAATAGACCATCGATTTGCCTTTCTTTTTTCTACCTAAAACATTGCTTTTGCTAATATTGGACTCAAATCGTTTAAAAGATTTTTCAAAATCAAAAGGATAATCTTCATAGTACTGATATACATAATCCCGAAATATGATTTTATTATCGGCATTTTTAATCCATTCCTTTAGAAAATCCAAATCCTTCTCTGATATGTTCTCTTCTAAAAAAAGATTTATTATTTTTTTAATTTTTTGGTCCATTTAAAAAATGTAGAATGTATAATTATAGACAACTGAAAAAATGAATACCATGCATTTTTTAATTTTTTTTTCTTTATTTGTCAATCTCGTAGTCAAATAATCAACCAATGCATAATTCAATTCCAAATGAAAACGATTTAATTGATGAGCTTCAAAACGGTAATAAAAAAGCATATCATATACTATTTGAAACTTATTATAAACTGCTTTTTCTCTATGCTAAAAGCTTAACCAAAAACAAGTATAAGTCAGAAGATATCGCCCAAAATGTCTTCCTTAAACTGTGGGTGAACCGAGAAAACATTTTAGTCACAACCTCTCTAAAAAACTACTTGTACAAGTCCGTTTACAACATTTTTGTCAATGATTATCAGCGAAATCAAAAGGAAATAAATATTCTTCAAGAAATTCATGGAGAGGTTCTTCAAAAACTAGCTAAAGAAGAGGATGAAAAAATCAATGACAGGTTAAGGTGGATTGAAAACGAGATTCAATCATTGCCAAAAAAAGCAAGAGAAATATTCATCATGAATAAAAGAAGAGGATTGACCTATAAAGAAATTGCAAGAATTCTGGATATTTCAGAGAATACTGTGGAAAGCCATATTGGTAGAGCTCTAAAACGATTGCGAATCAAAGCTGCCAAACTGAACCTTTTCTCCTTTTTTCTATAGCCACACATTAATAGATCAATCGTAATCTTTCTGGAAACATTGCTCTTGAGAAAGTTATTGTTTACTTTGTCATAAGAGACAAAATATTTGATAATAACACAGTAAACAGTCCGGTAAACAGTTTTATAGTATTTACCGTTTAAAAGCGCAAAAATTCGAAGTTTTGCTCAA
>TARA_R110002049_G_scaffold53516_4_pt1 | contig 52088 bp, 40 predicted proteins | sample TARA_R110002049 | Tara Oceans TARA_R110002049 (sample SAMEA4396941) | marine metagenome | biome: Polar Biome; feature: [SRF] surface water layer (ENVO:00010504); material: water (ENVO:00002006), including particulate matter (ENVO:01000060) such as... | depth 5 m | reverse complement strand
GAGAAACTCATGGGGGGCGATGCCTCCGGTAGGGTGGCCAGATAACCGACTGGTCCAAAATTATAGGGCAGGAAGTACCAATTCATTTTGGAATTTTTTAAAGCCCAATTCAAATCGAAAAATATAACATAAACAAGTACCCATAAAAATGGCCCGATATACAAGAATAGAAGTAGCTGAAGTAATGAAGGAAACTGGCATGGTGCCCTTATTTTACCATCCCGATACCGTTTTAGGAAAACAAGTTCTCAAAGCCTGTTACGATGGTGGCGCCCGTCTTATGGAGTTTACCGCCCGAGGCGATTTCGCCTTTGAAATATTTGCAGAACTTAATAAATATGCCTTGGCCGAACTGCCAGGTATGATTTTGGGTGTTGGTTCGATTACCGATGCCGCCGCAGCATCGCTCTACATGCAATTGGGCGCGAACTTTATAGTAACCCCAGTTTTAAGGGAAGATATTGCCGTGGTCTGCAACCGACGTAAAGTCTTATGGTCACCCGGTTGTGGTTCGCTCACTGAAATTTCCCGAGCCGAAGAGCTGGGTTGCGAAATCGTCAAATTATTCCCTGGTGACCTATATGGCCCAGGATTCGTAAAAGGAATCAAAGGACCCTGCCCTTGGACGAGCATTATGCCCACGGGTGGCGTATCGCCTGAGAAAGACAACCTAAAAGGATGGTTCGATGCCGGAGTGACCTGCGTAGGCATGGGATCTAAGTTAATCTCGAAACAGGTATTGGCCGACCAAGATTTCGACGGTCTTACGCAAACGGTAAAAAACACATTGGATACTATCAAAGAAGTACGAAACAACTAGCACATGCGATTGATCAGAAATTTCTCCACAGCACTTGTTCTTATGCTGCTCCTGGGTTGCACCATGGAAAATAGCACCAAAACACTACGACTGGGCCATGGCCTTGATGTCAGCCATTCCGTTCATAAGGCCATGGTAAAAATGGGGGAAGATCTGCTGCAAAGATCGGGCGGCAAGCTTAAATTGGAGATTTATCCCAGCCAACAATTGGGCACCGAACGCGAATGTTTGGAGCTTTTACAGATCGGTAGCCTCGATATGACCAAGGTATCCGTTGGGGTGCTGGAAAATTTCGCCCCTAAAATGACCGTTTTAGGACTGCCCTTTCTTTTTCGGGATCGCCAACATTCTTTTGATGTATTAGACGGCCCCATTGGCGAGGAGCTTTTAAACGATGGCAATAAATATTGGCTCAAAGGGTTGGGATACTACGACGCAGGTAGCCGTAGTTTTTATACCATGAACAAACCCATTCATACGCCTGATGATTTAAAAGGGCAGAAGATAAGGGTAATGGAGAGTGCTACTGCCGTACGCATGGTACAGGAACTAGGAGGTTCTCCCACACCGATTTCCTGGGGCGAACTCTACACCTCATTACAGCAAGGTGTTGTAGATGGTGCCGAGAACAATCCACCAAGTTTCTATCTTTCCAGACATTACGAAGTTTGCAAATACTATTCTTTAGACGAGCATACCGTTTTGCCCGATGTATTGCTTATGGGCACGTATGTTTGGGACAAGCTATCGGAACAGGAACAAAAATGGTTGACCGAATCGGTTACCGAATCGGTTAAATATCAACGTGTACTTTGGGCAGAGGCCGAGGCGGAAGCTTTACGGGAGGTTGAAAAGGCAGGGGTCGAAATTATCAGACCCGACAAAACGCTTTTCGCCGATAAAGTCGCGGATATTTTAGAAAGTTATAAAGGTGATAATGAAATCTACCCGTTGATCAAACAAATACAAGAAACCAAGTAATATGGCCGAACTACGAAAACTAATCGACAAAATTTTAGGCAGGGCACTTGTCGTCATCATGTCAGTAATGGTGGTAAACGTCCTCTGGCAAGTATTTACCCGCTATGTTACGGGGGACCCCAGTTCGTTTACCGATGAGTTGGCCCGCTACCTAATGATATGGATCGGCATTTTGGGTGCCGCTTACGTAGCAGGCAAAAACCTTCATGTGGCTATTGACATCTTGCCCTCTAGGGCCAGTGCCAAGACCCAGAAAAAGCTAAAGACCGTGGTTACCGTTTTGGTTATACTTTTCGTATTGGTCGCTTTTGTCATTGGTGGATCACGCCTGGTCTATATTTCATACCTCTTGGGGCAACAATCACCCGCGCTTCAAATACCCTTGGCAGTTGTCTATATGATTCTTCCGATCAGTGGCTTGCTAATCATTTTCTATAAAGTATCCGATCTCTTAAAAAAATAACCATGTTGGAAAGTCTACCTATTTTTGTATTGGTAATCAGTTTTTTATGTCTTTTGGCCATCGGCACACCGGTCGCTTGGAGTATTGCCATATCATCAATGTTAACCATGTTGGTCAGCATTCCCGCCATACCGGCTTTTACCACGGTTTCCCAACGTATGGCCACAGGGCTCGACAGTTTTGCCCTCCTTGCCATACCTTTCTTTGTACTCTCGGGAGAACTGATGAACAAAGGCGGTATTGCCCATAGGCTCATTGCATTTGCCAAAACCTTGGTGGGTTCGCTTCCGGGCGGTCTCGCCCTTATCAATGTTATTGCTGCCATGCTTATGGGCGCCATTGCCGGGTCTGCCATGGCTTCTGCATCAGCGATGGGAAGTATTTTGGGGCCTGAAATGGAGAAAGAAGGCTATTCCCGTGAATTTGGAGCTGCCGTCAATATCACCTCAGCTACTACAGGCTTGGTCATTCCGCCTAGCAATGTACTAATAGTTTATTCCCTCGCCAGTGGAGGGGCTTCTATTGCCGCCTTGTTTTTGGCCGGCTATATTCCGGGCATTCTAACAGGACTCTTTCTAATGATCGTGGCTTCCTTTTGGGCCAAAAAGAAAAAATATAAAATCGGAAAACGCAGTACGTTCAAAGAGGTATTCCGAACATTTATCGACGCTCTTCCAAGTCTTTTCATGCTTGTAGTAGTTATCGGGGGAATTGTATCAGGAGTCTTTACCGCTACTGAGGCTTCCGCCATCGCCGTACTTTACAGCCTGATTCTCGGTTTTATTTATAAAGAAATATCCCTTCCAAAACTTCCACAAATCCTATTGGACTCATCGGCAACTACGGCCATAGTTATGCTGCTAATCGGTGCGTCAATGTGTATGTCTTGGTCGCTGTCTTACGAAAACATCCCTCAGGATATCAGTACAGGACTTTTGGGCTTGAGCGACAATAAAATTGTAATCCTTTTAATCATCAATCTCTTGCTTTTATTTGTGGGGGTTTTTATGGATATGACTCCTGCCGTTTTGATCTTTACTCCGATATTTTTACCGGTAGTGACCAAACTAGGCTTAGACCCCGTACATTTTGGAATCATTATGGTACTCAACCTTTGCATCGGACTCTGTACACCGCCGGTGGGATCAGTGCTCTTTGTCGGTGTCGGTATCGCAAAGACAACAATTGAAAAGGTCTTCAAACCTTTGTTGCCCTTGTTCATAGCCATGATCATTGCGTTGTTTTTGGTTACTTATATTCCACAATTAAGTTTGTGGTTGCCCAGTCTTTTTGACTTGTAATAGTTTATGCATGGGCAGTAAATAACCAAATCTTTTAAGTAATTCATGGCGATTCGATGTTTCTCCGCCAACGCAAAAAACCAGTAGCCGTTTAAGGCTATTGGGAGTCCTTGATTTTATTAATTACTCAAAATTAAAAATGTGAAAAAGTTAAATAGAAAGAATACCGCTCTAGAAGCAACACTACCCATCAAGGTCATCCAATTCGGAGAGGGCAATTTTTTAAGGGCCTTTGTGGAATATGCGTTTCAAAAGTTGAATCAAGAGACGGATTCTAATTCCGGAATCGCCGTGGTACAACCCATCGACCGAGGTATGGTCGACCTTTTAAACGCTCAAGATGGCCTGTATACGCTATTTATGAAGGGGATAAAAAAAGGGGAGGAAACCCAAGAAAAAGAATTGATTACCAATATTGTGAAAGGGGTAGATCCCTACGCCAATTTTGACGACTATTTGGCCTTGGCCAAGGAAGAGGCTTTGGAGTTTATCATATCGAACACTACCGAGGCAGGTATTGCACATGTGGCCAGTGATACCGTGACCATGAGGCCACCGACATCGTTTCCTGCCAAACTTGCGGTACTGCTCTATGAACGATGGAAACATTTTGACGGGGCTAGCGAAAAAGGTTTGACCATCATCCCCTGCGAACTGATCAACCACAATTCCGATACCTTAAAGCAGATCATATTGACCTATATCGATGAATGGAAGTTGGAAGATGCTTTTAAAAACTGGGTCTTAAACGCCTGCAGTTTTCACAATACATTGGTCGACCGTATCGTTCCCGGATATCCAAGAGATCAAATCGAGGAATACAACAAGCAATTGGATTATGAAGATAATCTTATCGTCAGTGCGGAAACCTTCTTTCTATGGGTCATCGAAGGTGGTGCTGATCTAAAGCGTAAATTACCCTTTGATAAAACCGACCTTGATGTAAAGATTGTCGATAATATGCAACCCTACCGTACCCGTAAGGTGCGTATTTTAAATGGTGCCCATACCGCCATGGTACCCTTCTCTTTATTATACGGTAATGAAACGGTCAAAGAGAGTGTCGATACTAATTTTACAGGTACTTTTATCCGATCGGCCGTTTTTGACGAAATTATTCCGACCCTTGATATGGATAAACAGGAATTGGAACAATTTGCCGAAGATGTTTTTGATCGTTTTAGAAACCCATTTATAAAACATCAGTTATCGAGTATTGCCCTAAACTCGATTTCAAAATTCAAGGTTCGGGTTTTGCCCAGCCTATTGGAATATACCGAACAAAATAACATTTTGCCCCAACATTTGGTTTTTGCCTTTGCCTGTTTGATTCGATTTTATAAAGGTGATTGGAACGGTAAGCAACTACCGGTCAACGATAATCCGGCAGTAGTGGCGGAATTTTCAGCCATTTGGAACTCGAACGACTATGCCCACATAGCCAAAGAAGTTTTAAGTAAAGAAACGTATTGGGACCAAAACCTGACCGTGATCAAAGGCTTGGCCGCAGCGCTGGCCAACGCCCTAAGACTTATTGACACACAAGGAATAGAACAAGGATTTCAAACCTTTACAACAGCAGCTAACCCTACAACATAACAACCGATGGAACATAAATTAATAAAGGTACAACCCGAAGATAACGTAGCCATTGCGTTGATTGACTTGGTACAGGGTGACAAAATTGCCTTCGAAGGGGAAGATATCATCATCTTGTCCGATACCAAGGCCAAACATAAGATCACCATGGTCGATTTGGCACCCGAAGACAAGATTTATATGTACGGGGTATTGGTCGGAAAGGCCGTTACCGAAATCAAAAGGGGCGATGTGCTGACCGTTGACAACGTGAAGCATCAGAGTACTCCTGTAAAAGAAAAAACGGAAACTACAGGCTGGACCCCACCCGATATTTCCGCTTGGAAAGACCGTACATTTATGGGTTACCACCGAGGTGACGGACAAGTAGGTACGGCCAATGTGTGGTTGTTCTTTCCGTTGGTCTTTTGTGAAAACCGGAATGTCGAATTATTAAAAGATGTTTTCGAAAAAGAACTTTCGTTCAACAAAACCAATAGTCAACGTCAACTGTTACGCAGTTTGGTTCACGGTACGGCACAGAGCGATTCTCAGGAAGCTCCGAGCAAGGAAGTTTTCGACAATATCGATGTCCGCTTTATTACCCATCAAGGTGGTTGCGGCGGTATGCGCCAAGACTCAGACTCTCTGGCAACCTTATTGGCCGGTTATGTAAACAATCCCAATGTGGCCGGGGCCACTATTTTAAGTTTGGGTTGTCAAAACCTGCAGGTTGAAACTTTCAATACCGCCTTACGTTCCATCAACCCAGATATCAAAAAACCTATTTTGATTTACGAGCAACAAGCCATGGGTACGGTTGATGAAATGCTCAACACGATAATAAAGGAATCTTTTGAAGCGATCAAAGAAGCCAATAAGATTCCAAGACAACCGGCACCACTTTCAAAATTAAAAATGGGCTTGGAATGCGGAGGGTCAGACGGCTTTTCGGGTATTTCCGCTAATCCGGCATTAGGGTACGCTTCAGACCTTTTAGCCGCTTTGGGCGGTTCGCCAATACTTTCTGAATTTCCAGAACTCTGCGGCGTAGAACAAGAACTCGTCAACCGATGTGTCAACGAGGATGATGCCCAGCTTTTTATGAAACTCATGAAAGCTTATGAAAATGCTGCGGAAGCGGCAGGATCTGGTTTTGATATGAATCCGTCACCTGGAAATATCAAGGACGGATTGATTACCGATGCCATGAAATCGGCAGGGGCAGCGAAAAAAGGAGGTACCTCCCCTATTCAAGCCGTATTGGACTATGGTGAATATGTCACCAAACCTGGATTGAATTTACTCTGCACCCCGGGCAACGATGTGGAGAGCACCACCGGCATGGTCGGTTCGGGAGCTTCGGTAGTATTGTTTTCTACGGGACTGGGCACACCTACGGGTAACCCGATTGCCCCGATCATTAAAGTATCTTCCAACACCTTGGTAGCCGAAAAAATGCCTGACATTATCGATATCGAAACTGGCGCTGTAGTTCGCGGCGAAAAAACGATAGCAGAAATGGGCAACGAAATTTTGGAATACGTGGTCAAAGTGGCCAGTGGGGAAGTGATTGCCAAGGCCGACCAAATGAACCAGAACGATTTTATTCATTGGAAACGGGGGGTTTCATTGTGAACTTATCATTCATTCCTTTTTAGAAAGAGCAGCAAACTCATTTTAAAAACCGAATCAGATTGGGCGGGTATCCAATTTGATTCGGTTTTTTTACTCCATACCGGCATACCGCTATGCATAAATTGAAAAATCACACTCAAGTCAATTCCCGCCAATCTGGGCAACCCCAATCTCCATATTCTCTAAAATAGGGTCATGAATTTCCCAAATTATAAGTTACCATTCCATTAATTGCAAACTATTCAATTATTAGGCAGAACACTCCCTTTACTTTTGTCACTTTCGACCTTATGTATATATTTGCCCAAGTATCAAAAATAGAATATCATTTCTCAATTCAACAACTTAATTAATTGATTTTCAGTTTTTTATATTAATATGTACCGTAACATCCATCATAAATATTGTCTGGCCAGGTATATATTACGAATACCGTTTCGGAGAAGGATGATGTAATATTTTTTTGATGAGTAAACGGAATTAAAACAATTGTTCTATGAGAAAATTAAAGAATTCCGATTTTATAATCCCCCTTTCCATATTCGTTCACTTGGGGATTATCAACGGGGTGTTATATTTCTTGACACCACAGACCTATCTCGACCCTTTTAATATCATGTATTATAACATTTCGTGGTTGGTCATCACTTATTTTTTGGATTATTATCCTACCGAACGTAAGGAACGTTTTACCGACAAGTTCCTCAAGACACTTCATTTATATGCTATTTACGGCCTTGCCTATTTTGCCCTCTTCGGACTAAAGGGGCGTACTTACGATTCCCTCGACTACCAATTGTTCGTTTTCGCCGTCCTCTGCTGCCTTTTTATCGCGTATCGTGTTCTATTCTTTTGGTTGACCCGAAAATATAGAATGATCGGTGGTAATTACGTCAATGTGGTCGTATTGGGCAGGGATGCCAATCTCAAAAAAATTCGAAAAGAGTTTGACGACCCCTATTTCGGGTACCGCTACCAGGGCTTTTTCGATGATAAGACCTCCAAAAGTCCTACTTATCTGGGTAAGATTTCAGATTGCTTCGGTTATATGCTGCAGCATGATATCGACCAAGTCTATTGTGTTGCTTCAAAGTTTAGTCGGAAACAATTGGAAAATTTGATCCATTTTGCCGATAACAACTTGATCAAGTTTAAGATTATTCTTGACAACAAGGAAATCTATTCCCGGGCCATGTCGATAGAAACCTATGGCAATATACCCGTACTTAACCTGAGGAAGGTTCCTTTAGATACCGAATTTGCCCGTATTGCCAAACGCACCTTTGACATTCTATTTTCTTCCTTGGTGATTCTTACCGTGCTCTCTTGGTTGACACCCTTGTTATACGTATTGATCAAACTGGAATCACCGGGCAACTTATTTTTCAAACAAAAGCGTCATGGTTTTAAACGTAAGGCTTTTTGGTGTTATAAATTTCGATCGATGACGGCGAGCACCGATGCCGATTCAAAAATGGCCAGTAAAAACGATATGCGCATCACCAAAATCGGTAAAATATTGCGAAAGACCAGTATCGATGAATTGCCCCAATTCTTTAACGTGTTTTTGGGAGATATGAGTGTGGTAGGACCGCGCCCGCATATGGAGCTACATACGGCGGATTATGAAACCTCCGTGGACAAATATTTGGTACGCCATTTCGTAAAACCGGGAATTACCGGTTTGGCACAGGTAAGCGGTTATCGAGGAGAAATATTGAAAAAAGCCGATATACTTAACCGGGTACGGTTGGATATCTTCTATGTCGAAAAATGGACTTTAGGACTAGACATCCGTATTATCGGACAAACCGTTACCAATGCGGTACGGGGAGAGGAAAAAGCGTATTGACGTGCATTTTTTCATCCTATCGACACGAACTTTAAATTTTCATCAAATGGCATTGCAGTTATCCTTTTTCAAAGTATTCCCAAATATGGTTTCCGGTAATCTGTTGGACACATGCCCTAGATTTAAGCGAAAACCAAGAGCCTAGCAAGACAAATAAGAAAAGAAAAAATAGATATCCCTAATAATTTTGGTAGACCACGATACTAACGAACATTTATAAATATCAAGTTCTACAAGTTATTTTATAAGCCTTAATAAATAGTTAAGATGTACACGACCCCGAAGAAGACATTAGTAGTAGTATTACTTAGTTCCATGCTTTTTTCCTGCATGACGAATAAGAGTACGGTTTACATTAACAACCCTAACCTTAACCATGAGGTTCCCATATCAATTATGGATACTATAGTGGAGTATAAACTTCAGCCCAGAGATGTTTTAAATGTTCAAATTAAGACCCTTGACGCTGCTAGTTCGGCCTATTTCAACTTACAATCTGGCAACACTTTTCAACAATTTAGTCCCGCAGCCTTATACCTCGGCGGATATTCAATAACTAAAGAAGGAAGAATCAACCTACCTGAAATCGGTCAGGTTACCGTTGCCGGACTAACCCTACCAAAAGCCGAGGCGGCAATTCAAAAAGCGGTACGGCGCTACCTTCCCAATGCAAACGTGATTGTTAAGATGGTAAGTTTCAAAATATCGGTTCTTGGAGAAGTCAATGCACCTGGATACTATTACGTCTACAATGAGCAAGCCAATTTATTAGAGGCATTGGCCTTGGCAGGTGACATGACGCTTTTTGGCAACCGGGAAAACATTACCGTACTCAGACAAACTGAAAGTGGAATGAAAGGTATGCTTCTCGACCTACGAAATCCCAATATTTTTAGCTCCGAGTATTTTCAATTGCTTCCCAACGATGTAGTTTACGTACAACCTAGAAAAGAACGAAATCAACGAGACAACCTTAACACGTTTAACCTTCTAAGCATTGTTTTTGGTGCCATATCCTCAGTAGTACTTCTTTTAAACTTTACAAACTAATAAAGATGGTGAATAGAAACGCTATGAATATTGATAAAATTTTATATACACTTCGCCACAACTGGTTTTATATACCGCTGATTCTTGTCATCACTTTAATTCTTGCGGTGATAACCATTCAGAAAGTCGGCGAAAAATTCAAAGTAGAAGCTTCGCTACAAATTCAGAATCCTAGCTTAAGCTCATCTGGAAGCCAACAAGAACTTTTTCTTAAAGGCGCTGAGCTTTTTGCTTCAGAGACCAATGTTTCAGACGAGATTGGCGCTATTACTTCGCTTTCTACCATTGCCGAAACGCTACGGGATATGAATTACCATGTTACCATATATGGCTCGACCCCAAGTATTTTTGGCATTGGAGGTGAAAATAAAGAACTTCACAACCCTGTTTTTCAAATACGATTAACAGAAGGGCTTCCGCAAGCCACTGATGTTCCCGTGAAAATCACATTCCCCGAAAGTAACACCTATCGAGTTCAAGCTACTATCGACAAGGGAACCCACTTATTTCGATCAACGGCCATTGATGCCAGTTACGAAACCTTAGCGGAAAAAATCACAATAGACCAAACATTACAGCTTACAGAACCTTATAAAGACAATTATTTAAGTTTTAGCATAGACCTTCAGGGAAATACGCCTCCTGATGCTGAAACCGAGTACTCATTTGTTATTAATGAGATGCGCAGTCTTGCCGAAACATACAGAAATAAGCTATCAATAGCCCCCATTTTTGATGGTGCGAGCATCTTGAACATAGGTAGTTCATCAGACCTTCCCCAAAAGGAAATTGATTTTATCAACGGTTTAATGACCACTTATATAGCCAAGAGCCTATCAAAAAAGAACTATCTTGCCCAAAGTACCATTGCCTCAATAGACAAGCAGCTTGATATAGCGGTTGACACCCTCAACACTATTGAGGGTTCATTGGAGAATTTCAGATCACAAAATGAAATCATTGACATCGAAAAGACCGCCGAAAACCTGAACAATCAATTTACGGCACTTAGCGAAAAGAAGTCAGATCTTAACGTAAAAATCGAATATTACCAATACCTCACGAATTCCCTGGCCACCAATGGAAGTATCGATAAAATGGAATCGGTCTCGACAGCAGGTATTGAAGACCAAGTTCTCAGCAATCTTGTTATTGAATTAAATGCATTGATTCAGGAACGTAGTTCAATTGCATTTTCCTCCAGCAGCGAAAGCCCAGTTCTCAAAGGTATTGACCAGCGCATTAGAGCAAGCCGATCTGCCGTACTTAATAATGTAAATAGTCTCTTGAGCTCTTACACTATAAGTCTGCGGAACACTGAGGAAAGATTGGATAAAGTAAACTCTCAAATTTCGCAACTCCCCCGAGGGGAACGCAATTTGACTTCTATCGAGCGAAACTTCACGCTTAACGACGACCTCTATAGTTACCTTTTGCAAAAAAAGGCAGAAGCTAACATTGCGCTTGCTACCAATGTTTCTGATAAAAGTGTAATCGACGAGGCCCATATTGTGGGCAAGGCGTTCCCCAGCAAGTCTCTATTATTGCTTGTCTTTATTGCATTGGGTATATTAATATCATTCGGAGTGCTGTTCTGGAAATACATAACCTTATCAAAAATAATAACCGAAAGCGATATTCCAGCCCACATAAAGTGGCCAGTTTTAAGCAGTATTCAATACGAAAAAGATAAAATAGGCATTTCAAAATCACTCAAGATTTATAACTCCTTGAAGGAAAAAGCCAAAAATGGCACCAAAGTGATTTCCCTAGTTGCCTCAAACCAGAACGAAGATACCCATTCCCTTACAAAAGGGCTCGTTGGCCAAATGATTACTATGGGAGACCGGGTGGCCCTTGTTCATTTAACTTCGGATCATGAAGATATTTATGAACAACCAAAAAGAATATCAACCAAAAAGGTAGTAAATAATCAAATGCAAGACCTACTTGACACTGAGCTTACCCCCGAATTATCGGTACACAAAGTGAGTGCCGGAGACTTTGCACATGGTAACAGCATACAGGAATTGCTATTCAAACTAAGGGAGAACCACGACTTTGTACTTCTTCTAGCCCCTTCCCTAAATGATTCATTAGCTTATTACAAGGTTAGGGAACATTTAGACTTCACCCTATTTATCGTACAAAGCCGCTTTACAGAGACCGCTATGCTATCTGAGGACTATGGCAATATGAGCCTCGAAGACAACGTAGGAATCGTAATAATGAACAAGGCATAATCCCAATTCGAATGGAGTTTTTTTTAAAAAAGCTCAAGCTTTTAAAGCTTGATTTTAATTTTATCAAGAGTGGCAGCACAGTACTGATCAACAGGCTGTTGGGCATACTTTTCGGTTATTTATTTCTGCTATACGTGTCGCGGGTTTATGGTGCCGCTACGGTTGGGGTATATACTATTTGCTATACTATTCTACAGGTAACGGCCAATTTGGGCAGGTGTGGCACAGATGTTTATATGCTTCAAAAGGCATCCTATCTTTATCCGGCAAAAGACTCTAAGCTCAAACAGTATTTTAAAAAATCGTCACGCATAGCTGTCATTGTATCCTTGTTACTTACGGCCATACTTGTCACCACATCGCAATGGGTTGCCAAAACATTTTTAGATGCATCCTACACCTATGCCATACTGGCCGTCGCAATAGGTATTCTTCCGTTGGCACTGATCAATGTCTATGGTGCTGTACTCAATGGGATGGAGAGTTTCAGCAAATTCTCATTTTCAACAAATACCAGCATTTATTTATTCTCCGGTATTTTTCTTCTAAGTGCCAGTATTTTTACAGACCAAGACTGGATTGTTTTTTATAGTTTATCATTTGGGGTCGTTATTACATTATTGTTAGGGCACATCTGGGTAAGAAACGGTCTTAAAGAATTAGATTATTCAAAAACACAGGACAGTATTGATGAAAGCTGGCCGAAGATATTGAAACAGTCTTACCCCATGATGCTTACTGCTTCTATACTTTTCTTGGTCAACTGGACGGATAGTCTGATGCTGGGTGTCATGAAAGACAATGAAAGTGTAGGCCTTTATAGTGTAGCTTCTCGAATTGCAAACGTTTTAATTTTAATACCTTACTCGTTAAACTCGGTAGCGGCACCAAAATTTGCCAAAGATTTCAGTAAAGGCATCGTTCAGGTAACCGCGTTGAAAAAAGTAAAAAAAATGAGTTTCCTTACAACCTTGGCACTTGTAATCCCCATAGTTTTAGGAGGTCATTTTATTCTGTCATTTTTCGGCCCTGAATTTACAGATAGCTACTATTGCTTGGTTATTTTAGCAATGGGCTTTTTGGTCAGAAATTATTTTGGTCCATCAACTTATATTCTTCAAATGAGCAACAACCAAGATCTTCTTTGGAAATGTATTCTTTTGGGCCTTCTTCTCAATATCTTACTCAATTACCTGCTTATACCCACCTATGGAATAGAAGGTGCCGCGATTGCCAGCGCCCTTAGTATTATTTGCTGGTATTTGGTCGCCTATACCTTAGCAATGAAAAAAATAAAACCATTGATTAAGCCTAGACAATAATGATTTCATACTTGCGCAATAGGTTCAGACTAGATAACACAAATGACCAAATCTCATTTGCGAGCCTTTGTTCCGTTTGTTTGCTTTATGCATTTAGCCACCCTTACCCGCAATCAATTTCAGTACTAGAGCTTGGTGTCGGCCTATTTCTAGGTATCACTTTTTTGATGACCGCACTCCATTTAAAACAGTCTTTATATTCGCTGTTGCTTCTCGGTGCATTAGGCACTATATTTTTCTGGCCTTTGATAGTCGGCTTGGTCGGAGGTTCTTCCGTAGGGAATATAATCAGGGACATCGTTCCATTTCTATACCTTTGCTTTGCATGCCTTTTTTTAATCAGAAATGAAGGCAGAAACTTTTTTAGGGCAATACACCGAATACTACCTTGGTTGCTTGCCATTATTGGCATTCTATTCTCCATAAGGGAGGTTCTTCCTTTTATCGGGGAAATTTTGGCAAAAAAAGGAATCATCTGGTTGGAAATGCATCTCCTTATACAGTCCTCTGCAGTAACCTTTGCCATGTGCTTTCTATTGCTCAAAGGGTGCAACCTGATTCACTTGGGAAAATATTTTAAGGGATTCGGACTCCTGTTCCTCAGCCTAATTCCTTTTATGGGCACCTACCTTGCGGTAATGCGGGCACCAACGGCATTTTATGTCTTGTTTATTTTATTAGCCTTTTATATATGGCCGATTACTTTTGTTCGCAAAGCTGTAATGAGCGGTGTTGCCATTTTCATTTTCGTTATCGTGTCGGGCCCTGCCACAATTTCGCCCTATCTAGAAAATCTGACCAACAAACAAAAAAATCACGGTAATAATGGCAAGGTTGAAGAAATCGTTCAAATTACCGAACTTACTTTTGAAAGACCGCAATACGTACAACTACTGGGTCAAGGTTGGGGTTCAAGTTGGGCCAGTCCTGCGGTTCAAACCGAACTACATCCTGGGAAACGAATAAGTTATGCGCACTCTTTTATAGCTTATTCTATTTTAAAGTTTGGTCTTTCAGGATACCTTATATCTCTTCTGCTGGTCATATTGGTATTCTATTTATTTGCTTCGGCCTGGGTGAAAGTCAAAGCTTTCAGTTACGATGGTACGGTCTTATTCTCCTCAATGCCACCACTACTTATTGGTATTTTTTTGGAGCCAAATTATAAAACTTTGGATTTTAGCATCACCTTGTTGATTTTGATAAGTGCATATACGGTGTTACAAAGTAAATCCTACGATACCAATACTGAATAAAAATAGATATATTATGAACATAGGCTTCAGCATCAACAGACTGGGCATGGTAGGTTTAGGTGCGACCATTACATCTATGTTACGCAATTGCTCACAACCCGACTTACTAGTCATTTGGATATTGTGCGCAGATTTGCTTCCTCAAGACAAGAAAAACATAAAAACGTTATTAGAAAAAGAGCACTTTAATGGCCAATTTCATTTAATAGATATTAGTCCGCAAATAGAGTTTGGAGATTTGCACCCACTGCATGGGGATTGGACCAATTATGGAAGACTTCTATTACCTGAGCATATTGCAGACGATAAAGTTCTTTATTTAGATTCAGATATAGTTATTGAGGAAGATGTACTTAAATTCAATACTTTCGAGCTCAATGATTATGGGCTTGCCGCGGTGCCCACTACCCCTTTGGGAACTGTAATGGAGCACTATATTTATGTAACCCTTATGTCTTTAAACCCATTACTCGCCTCTTTTAACTCAGGTGTGCTTTTGATAAACTTAGATTACTGGCGTAAGAACAATATCAAAGAACAGTGCAAGACATTGGGCCTGCGTTTAAAACCAGCGGCAAAATTTAGAGATCAAGTATTGCTCAATATAATTTTTGCCGGCAGCTATAAAGAGTTGCCTATACACTTCAATTACGAGTGGGCTCCACACCTTTCAATTCCTACAAACAAGACCAATAGACAAATTAACCATTTTATAGGTTCGCCGAAACCCTGGGATATTTGTGGTAGATTTATCCATTCTGGGCACGATACCTGGGCCAAGTATGCTGACGTGAATTGGATCAAGGAGTATAAAACTATGGATCGCCCCACCTTACGACGAACATGGAAAATTAGGCGTTCTTATGCCAGAACACTCTATATGAAGAGCGTTTTTTCTAAAAAATCCTGTGAAAAAAATTAAAAAAGATAGGTCTTACCATTCCTTAAATTTACAAGTTATAATCATAGCATCCCTTTTTAAAACTTCAAGGGTATCGCAACTTTTAATAGGTACCCAATAAGTCAAACAAAATTCGGCTACAGGACGCATTTTTCAACCTTGACAGACAAACCTTTGAAGCTCTCTTAATCTAAAGTAACAAATGGGTTGATTTTATACTTTTTTATGCAGCTGTCCGGCCAGAAAAAATTCATAAAAACCTACACAAGCAATCTGGGCGAACATACCTCTACCCTCCACATCATGCACTTGCAACAAACTTTTTATAAAAGAAAAATTCGTTTAAATTTAGTATTGCTTCGAACAAGAGCCCAACGTTCAAAAATTAAGGTCTCTTTTGAACCCTGACCCAATCAACAAGCATCTCATTACTGTTTGGGGTATATTGATCAGGGTCTCCTTGATAGCCCCCAATACCGGCGTTGAGAATTATGTAAAGTTCGGCATCGGTCAACGCCTCATGCTGCTGAAGTGTTGCCACTTCTTTTCCATCCAGTAAAAACACCAACTTACCATCTGCCCAAACCAACCCGTAACGGTGATAGTCTTCGGTCAAATCAATGGCCGGGTACGTGTGTTTGATCTCATGTTCTACGCTTGAACCAATAGTGCTATGCTGAGCTACGCCATAACTTTCCGGGTTTTTGCTCCAATATTCCGCTATATCTATTTCTTTATGGTGCCCATCATCATTATTATAAAGCCAAAAGGCATTCCAAATTCCTTTGCTAGCTTTAGGAAACTTGATGCGAGCTTCGATATAGCAAGGGGCCTTAAAAGTATTCGAGTGTTTTGTCGTGATAACCCCACCAATCCATTCATAAGGCCTTCCCGTATTTGGGTTAATCGGCACTTGCGACGCCAGCCCGGTATTGGTAGTGCGGTCTACCCGCATTTTGAGGTTGAAATAATTCTCAATTTCAAAAGGAGACCATTGGTTGGGCCAATTATAGGTAGGGTCTGCCATATAAACATTAGACACGCCCGACCAACCTTTGGGCGATGAATCATTATCGCCGTACGAAAATCGCGGTGTCCAAATACCCTGGCCCTCTTCATAAGAACTTGGGGAACCTGAGCGTAGATTCAGCCAATTAAAACTATCGAAAAACACCTCATCCGTAAATTCAGATACATCATAACCTTGATTTTTTTCTTCCGAATAATCCAGCTTTTTATTGAAAACTACAATTCGATTAATTTTAATATCGGGAATATTCTGATAACCCAAAAGATCGACCCCTACGGTCAAATACTGAAATTCGGAAGGAATATCACCAGTTTTCTCCCAAGCAGGGTCATCACCGAGTTTTGTAATTACACTCGATTTATCCATAGCCTGTTGAATCAATATTCGTGTACCACTATTCACGGCATAACTGGTTCTTTCGGCACCCAAGTACTTGGCATCGACCCCTCCATGAATTTCAGAAGCACAACGCGAATCAGGACTAGAGGTAACCAGGTGTAAAATACGGTTTGTTCGATCTGCAGTGCCCGATTCGGCGAAGAAAACATTTTTTGGTAAATTCTTGATATTGGGAAAGGTTACCTCAATCCAATACGACCATGCGTCACCAGTAACTCCCAGGGCATCCAATGGCAATCTCAGCGCATTGTTCTTTACCCCGCTCTGACCAACAGGCTGCACCCTATAGGGATCGATAAGCGATGCCTTGGTACCCGCTCGACCATTCAATAGGAATGTGCCCTCATCAAAATCTGCTACAAAAGTGGCTTCGCCGTATCGCTCACTTTGACTTTCTTGATAATTCAATTTTTTATTAAAAACTACTACCCGATTTATTTTAATGTTTGGAAAGTGTTGAAAACCTAAAAGGTCGGCACCTACGGCCAAATATTGAAATTCAGTTGGCAAAACCCCTTTTTTCTCGGTAGCAGGGTCATCACCCAGTTTTGTTATGATACTTGATCCATCGATAGCCTGTTGAACAAGTATTCTTGTACCCCCGCTCATAGAAAAACTACTTCGTTCGACCCCCAGATACCGGGCGTCGCCCCCTCCATGAAATTCTGAAGCACAATTGGAATCGGAACCTGGGGAAACCCGATGCAAAATACGGTTACTTCGGTTGACCGTACCAGATTCTGCAAAAAAGCTATATTTTGGCCATTCCTTGATATCATTAGGAAATGTGACTTCGATCCAATACGACCATTCCCCTCCTGTAACCCCTAAGGCCGTTAGTGGCAATTGAAGCGCATTATCCTTTACCCCGCCATTCTGCCCCCTCGGCTGTACCCTATAGGGATCGATAAGTGACTCTTTCGTACCTAATTTACCATTCAATGCAAAGATACCTGCATCAAAATCTGCCACGAACGAAGCTTCATTCAATAAATCTTCCGTCAAAATACTACTGGCTTGTATTTTAACCGCCCCCAAATCTTCTTGTAATACCAAACTTTTATCAAGGTCATCTGAAGAACACGCCCCGATGAACATCACTAAGAATACACATTTAAGAAATAGTCGAATGTCTTTTTTTGAATAAAAATTGCCGATGAATGCCCTCATTGGTTGTTGTTATTAAAGTTTACGTGAACTTGTATTAAAAATCGTTTAAATGTATCATTAAGACAATGAATTACACGAAAAACCCTTCCATAACCTAAAAAATCTAGAGAAACTCGACGAAACAATCAAAATGTTAACATTTGAACAAGAAACAAGACTCAGGTAACCGAATAATGGTTGAATTCTGAATTATGATGAGCGAAACATTTTGTGAGGTGATTTATTTTTTTTAGTAAAAAAAAGGTGTTGCCTAAATACAGGCATAAAAACATCAGTCAATTTATCGCTATGCTTTCCTTACATTTTACTTAAAAAATAGCATCAAAAGAATTACGAACCAATTGCATACGGCACATGATTGTGTAACCATTTGAAATAGGGGGGGGTTGTATGAGTTTGTACACTAGGTTTAAAACACAAAACCAATTGGAAAAACCTCCTATCTTCTTACTTTTACCCTTACCCAATCAACCAGCATCTCGTTTTTATCAGGGGTAGTATGATCGGGATCTCCTTGATAGCCACCGATACTTGTATTAAGAATAATATAAAGCGCCCTGCCGCTTAACGATTTGTGTTGCGGCATTGTATATATTTCTTTGCCATCAAGCAAAAACACCAACTGTTCATCGGCCCAGACCACCCCATAGCGATGATAATCTTGAGTCAGGTCAATACCGGTATTCATTAGTAAGGACTCATGTATAATTTCGGTGCCATTGAAGTTGTGTTGTGCCACCCCATAACTGTTTAAATCGGCGGTCCATTGCTCGGCAATATCGATTTCTTTATGACCATCATAATTATTATATAGCCAAAAGGCATTCCATAATCCTTTGCCCTCAGGAAATTTTATTCGGGCCTCTACATAACAGGGTGCTCTAAAGACGTTTGAGTGTTTGGTGGTCAGTACCCCACCAACCCATTCGTAAGGTTGCCGCGTCGAAGGGTTGATTGGCATTTCTGAAATCAAGTTGGTTCCGGTTGTGCGATCCATTCGAATTTTCAATGTGGAATTATCAATATCGAAAGGAGACCATTCATCGGGCCAATTGTATGTAGGGTCGGCCTTGTAGGAATTTGAATTTTCCGAAGCCCATCCCTTAAGCGATACTTCATTGTCGGTATATGAATACCGAGGTGTCCAGACACCTTGGCTAAATCTATAATTACGAGGTGCGCCAGAACGTAGATTTAGTGAATCGAAATCATCGAAGAACACCTCTTCGGTAAAGGCAGAAACATCATAACCCTGATCTTCGTAAATCGTGTCATGTATCTTTTTATTAAAAACTACGATACGATTTATCTTGATTTCAGGAAATTCTTGAAAACCCAGCAAATCGGCTCCCACGGCCAAATATTGAAATTTATTGGATTCGAGTCCCGTTTTCTCCCAAACAGGGTCATCACCAAGTTTCGTAATTATACTTGATTTGTCAATGGATTGCTGAATAAGAATTCGCGTACCACCGCCGACAGAAAAACTAGAGCGTTCCATTCCCAGGTAACTTGCATCATCTCCTCCATAGAATTCCGAGACACAGCGCAAATCAGGAGTAACGCGATGTACAATGCGGGTACTGCGATTTAACGTTCCAGATTCCGCAAAAAAATTATACTCCTTCCAATTTATAGTATTGGGAAAAGTAACTTCTATCCAATACGTCCATTCGTCACCCGTCACACCAAGCGCACTTAGGGGAAATAGCAACGCATTATCCTTAACCCCTTCATTTGTGCCCTTAGGCGCAATTCTATAAGGGTCGACCAACGACGCTTTGGTACCGGTTTTCCCATTAAGCATAAAGGTACCCGAATCAAAATCTGCCACAAAAGAAGCTTGATCTTGAACATCTTCCTTAAAGACTCTTTTTTCCTCTAAATAGACAGCTGGCAAACTCTCGGCTATAACCTTGTCCTCCTCCAAGTAAACGGAAAGAACATCTTGGGAGCAAGACCCCACACAAATTACTAAAAGTATATATTTTACAAATACACGCATCTCTCTTATTTTTATCTGATTCTTATGACGTAAGCATCTTCAAATTTTCCATATCGGGTCTACGCTGCAACAAACTTGAATTAAATCCTATATTATAAGCTGTAAAACGACCCGTTTATTGTCTTTCCCGACCATTTGATCAACATTATTGATGTTGCACCCTGATTTCTGCCCAACGAAGCGAACAAATGGTTTTCCCATTACCAAAATTCCCATACCAAAGACCTTTAAATCAACGGCAACGAATATTCACCATGATTCAACGATGTTATCCATTGTTTAGTATTAAAAAGGAAATACATTAAAATCTAAAAAAGTCCATTTTATTAAAATCCTAAAAAAACACGCTTACCATTAGAACAATCACACAAATTCACAAACCCAATCGTAAAAAAATATGTGCAATTCTCCATATACCAATAAATCGGGCCTTTAACTTTTTCGTTACAAATAGTAAGCGCCATAGTTGAACGCTATTATTCCATTAGGCAACACATCTCGAAAGGAAGAACGGTTATTTATACCGCACAACACCTGTTCAATAAACCCGAGTACTAAGTTTGTGGACTAAAAACGGTTTTAGGCTTGAACCTTTTAGGCAATGTTCGACCCAATGTTTCGCAAAAAGGAAAAACACGCATTCATTAGAACTATAGCATTTGTTCGACCCTAAAGCTTAGCTGTAATTATTTGAACAAATTTTGGCCTGCGAGAATGCTATAATCGCCAGCGACAAAATGAATAATCCACAAGAAACCGACAAGAAAAACAGTGAATCGTGAAAAATAATAGCTAGAAGAAAACCTATCAATTTCTAAACAATCAGTTATTAAAACAATAGTATCTTTAACCATAAATGAAAGGCCGGAATCATCAATAAAATGACGTTTTTTTGTGATGTATTGCCCGCAGCACTTTTATAAATTGTCAACTATTGAAAATGAAAAAAACAGGAATTATCACCATTCTGAATGTAAATAATTATGGTGCCGAACTGCAAGCCTTTGCCCTACACCATAAACTAAAACTAATGGGGTATGATAATGAAATCATAAATTACCTCTACTATAAAAATCCGGAGTATCAAAGTGAAAAACTTTCTCAGCCCTTAATTAAAACTTCGATCAAGAATAGCCTAAAGGATTTAGTCTTAAAATGGCTGGATAAATATAGCGCGTTCAAGTATCCTGAAATTGCAAAAATAAGAAAACAACGATTTGACGATTTTCATAAAAACAACACCTCGCTATCGCCGGTGTACAAAAGCTATTCAGAACTGTATAGTGCCAAATTGAACTATGATAATTATATCGTTGGAAGCGACCAGGTCTGGAACCCGAACAACGGCACCAATATGGCCCCATACTATTTAACTTTTGCACCGGAAAACGCAAACAAGGTTTCTTATGCTTCTAGTTTTGGAGTGGCCAATGTAAATCAAACCTACTATCCTCAATATAAAAAATGGATCAATAATTTAAATCACATTAGCACTAGGGAAAGTGACGGTGTAGAAATCATCAAAAATGTTAGTGGCAAAAGCGCTACACACGTTGTCGATCCAACATTACTACTCTCAAAAAGCGAGTGGGAAGAACTCATGGTGCCCTACCCCGCTAATGAGCCTTATATTTTGTTTTTTATTTTTAAGAAAAACAAATATGCCGAAGAACTGGCTTATAAAATTCAAGAAAGAACCGGATATAAAATCATTCGTGTCTGTAAAAATGAAATGCCCTTGGAGTCTGACGACAAGATTTTAAATATCAGGGATTTCGGCCCTCTAGAGTTTTTAGGTTTATATAGTGGCGCAAGCATCGTTTTAACAACCTCTTTTCACGGCAGTATATTCTCTTTGATTTTTGAAAAACCCTTTTATACGATTACACCTGCCAGTAAAAACAATAACAGCAGGCAAGAGAGTTTGATGTCCGTAGTAAATCTTAAAGACCGACTTTTAAGAGAAGGTGATGAAGTGGACCTAGACCAGTTAAATGATATAAACTTTGAAGACGTCAAAAAGAAATTGGACAAACAAATAGGTGTTTCTATTGAATTTCTAAAAAACGCATTGAATTAAAAATATTATTTTTCAATAGGCCCACCGTATGACCCAACCCCTTTCAAACGGTGAAATGTTGAAAACAGCGAACCTTCAAAATTCATTAAAAACGAGAAATTAAAGGCTAATGAATTCAATATCAACAATTATCTTAACCTATAACGAGGAGAAGCATATTGAGCGCTGTATTAGAAATGCACAACAGTTTTCAGAAACTATTTTTTTGGTCGACTCCTTTTCAACCGACCAAACCGTGTCAATTGCCGAGTCTCTAGGTGCCAAGGTCTACCAAAACAAATGGGAAAACAACCATGCCAAGCAGTTCAATTGGGGCCTAAAAAACCTGCCCATCGCCACGGAATGGATTTTTCGGTTGGATGCCGATGAATATTTAACTGCCGACCTCGTTGCCGAAATCAACCAGAAACTCCCCCATCTATCGACCGATTTTTCAGGAGTGGTATTCGAACGTAAGATGTACTTCATGGATAAATTGATGACCAAAGGCATGGTACAAATGAATATGTTGCGCTTGTTTCGACATCAACATGGGGTTTGCGAAGACCGATGGATGGACGAACACATTGTACTTACCGAAGGTAAGAGCATTCAATTTGATGGCTATTTTGTCGATTACAACTTAAATCCTTTAGGCTGGTGGATACAAAAGCATAACAATTATGCCATTCGAGAAGCCATTGAATTATTAAATCTGGAATATGAGTTGATCGTACCAAAAACTGAACAAGCCAAGCAATACGAAATGTCAGCCGACGCACAATCAAAAAGGGAAAAGAAAAAAAAGTATGCCAATATGCCCTTGTTCTGGCGCTCGTTTATCTATTTTGTCTACCGGTATTTCTTTAAGTTCGGTTTTACACAGGGAAAAGAAGGCTTTTTATGGCACTTTATGCAAGGATGGTGGTATCGTACGCTGGTGGATGCCAAGATTTATGAAGTCAAAAAGGCTTGTGGCAACGATACCGTTAAAATAAAACAATTCATCTCAAAAAATTACCAAATCGAACTTTGACCCTTTTCTTTATTTTAACAAATGCCAATTTAAATCTTGGAAACAAGGGCCTTGGGTGGCTTCCGAAAATTTAATATCATTGCTATAACCGTTCCATTCCAATACTATTGGATGACCGGCGGCATCGACAACGATATCCCATCCTATGGTTCTTACCATCGGCATCCGCTGATGGAGTTCCAATACCAATTGCACACATTCCTTATAATTAGGTATATACTTGTTTACAAAAGACAGTTTTGAATCAGGATGTTCATCAACCCTCTTCCAATTCGCCAGATAGCCCTTTTCATGAAGCCTTCCATCATTCACATCAATGGGTACGCGAATGTGGCTTACAGACTTTACATGCGTATCGTTAAACCTTCCCAACCGAAGATAGCAAGCCCTCAACGAAATTCTGTTTTCAGCATCAACGACCGTTGTCATTCGGATCGTGGCGACTACATCCGGCATGAAGGCATTAAAAAAGGCATGTTGATCAATGTAACTTTGTATCGTACAATTGCCTATTTTTTCTATCGCGTTTAAATCAAATCCATCCTTTCTTATCACAAATACCCCACTACCCTGACAAGATTGATCCGATTTACAGACAACCATTGCTGTATCTCGAAATAGTACCGCTTCTAATTTCTCTTTAGCAATTGCTTTAAAACTTTTATCGAACCAAAAGCCGTTGATATAGTAGGCAACATCTGGACCAACTTCTTTTTGAAAAATTAGATTGTTCAGTGATTTCAGAAAAGAGATTTTACCGTAATCCCCCTGAATCTTCGGAACAACCTTTTTAAAATAGTAGTTATCGGGTATCCACCCTTCCTTAAAACTTCCATGAACTGCCGTGTAAACATATAGCCAAGGGGCGAAACCCTTCCATCCCAAAATATCCACAGCATATTCGTCTATTATCCCTTTCGATTTTGACGTGAGTTTCCCGTTTTCTTTTTCGATTTCTTCGAGCGCTTTAAATGCTTGCCGATTCGAGATATAATGGTATCTTCTTACCATTACTTTGTCTTCCGCTTTTTTTACAAACAGCTTCACTTTCTCTTTCGGGGGCATCGGCAGCACTATTATTTTAAACGGCTAATAATCAAAGGTGTTTTTTGGTTGACACGCTGTATTTTATGTACTTCCTTAAAGGTAACTTTAATTTCGGAGCGGGCACGTTGCTTAAGCAATTCAGCCATTTTTTCTATTTCCTTTGCTCCTTGATTATCGTTTCTGGGTACATAATCGATACGGACGGAAAAATCGGCTTCTTGACACAATTGAATTTCCCTAAAAACCTTCATATAGCCGTCGAACATGGCCATAAGGTGCTCTCCTCGAATCAGAAGCCCCGTAGGGGTCTTAATATTCACGGTCTGGCGTCCCTTTATACTTTCCATTAAAGGAAGGGGACTCCCGCAACTACAGGAATGTTCCATATACCTTCCCCGATCTCCAATGTCATAGCGAATTAATGGAAAAGCAAAATTCGTCAAATCTGTCAAAAGAATTCTGCCTGTCGTATTCGGGGGTACGGGCCTATTGTTTTCATCTACAAATTCTACATGTGCGGCATCGTGCATCAAATGTAACCCTTTTTGCTCGGGACACTCTGCGGCAATTACCAAAATTTCGGTATTTCCATATTGATCACAGACCGGAGCCCCAAAAGCCTTTTCCATCAGCTCCCGCTGTTCTTGAAACAAGGGAGCAGACGTAACCCAAACCATTTTTGGAGGGTGGATTTTAATATTGTTGTCCAACAAATACAGGGCAAATTCAAACATGATATCTACAAAACCCTGTAATAAAGTCGGTTTAAGCCGATTAAAATCGCGAACAAATTTGTCTATTTTCTTTGAATTAAGGTCCGCCGCCGCCAGAAAAATACGCTTGGTGGGCCACAACAGCGTCTTATTCTTTAGGCGTTCTGAAAAAGATCTTTTAAATCGATATACAAAGGCCTGATTTTCCCATGGTTGCACACCCCACCAGCTTTGAATACGCCAACGGATCAGCGTAGCCGGATGTCGGCGATCATGCAGTACCGAAATCGGTAGGCCCGTGCTCCCCGAAGTACTCGCTTTGTGGTATTGTGTGAATGATACATTATCGGCCTTGATCGTCTTAAAGTTTGCCTGTAATTCGGTTCTTGTCAAAGGCGGTATTTCAAAAAAGTCTTCTTCGCGCCTTATTCCTTCTTTGGCTATGGGTAATCCCGCATATTTATCCTTATAAAAAGGGGAATGGGTGAGTGCGTGAGCCAATAGTTGCTGGCGCTTTTTAAAATTCAGATCGGAAAGGTCTTCCTGTTGTAAAGCTGTCTCGGTTTCTTGATAGCGCTTATTAATTTTTGGCTTTAGCACCTTGGTTTTAAACAAAAAAACCGCTCTCGAAAAGCTATCCCCCATAATTGATCCATATAGTATTATCGACGCCCAAAAGTGGGCCCCTCATAAATATTGATTTAGACTCCGTAGTTTTTCAGTTGAACAACAGCAAATGCTGTGCTAAAAAGTATGTTGTATAAGCCAAGATTAAACATACTACCGGAATAGGGAACTTTTATAAATTATAGTTAAAAGGACACTATTAATCGATAAAAGTACGATTGATCCAACGAAAACTAGACATACATTTCCTTTTCCAAAGCTGGCATAATTTCGTCAATGGCCAAATATTGCTCCGCATAGGTCCTCGCGGCCTGTTTGACATGCATATTCTCTTGATTTTGAAATGCCTTTAGAATACCCTCGTTCAACGCTTGTTGGTTTTCGGCGTCCACCAATAAACCCATTTTATATTTGCTCACCATTTTATGCAGACTTGACGCTTGGTTGGCCGTTATCAGTGCCAACCCACCAACCGCCAGAATGGTCGTCAATTTTGACGGCATGACCAAATCACTGGCCTTTTCCTTTTGAATGACCAAATGGAGATCTGCCATATTTAGAAAAGCGTTAAAATCTTCTTTGGGCTGTAAGGGCATAAAACGCAGGTTATCTAACTGCATCTCTTTGGCAATATGCCTCAACTTTTCTTTATAAGGCCCGGTACCACAAATAACAAATTGCACTTGGTGATACGACCCTAGTGCTTTCGCCGAATGCAAAATGGCTTCCAGTCCCTGTTTCTCCCCAATGGCACCGGAGTATAAAACCACCCAATCCGTGACTTTAAAACCAAACTGCGCTTTTAAGGATGCCTTATCCGCAATAGGAAAAAATTTGTTTGTTTCCGTCCAATTGGGAAAAAACAACAAGGGTTTCTTTGCTTTTTTTGCAACACGGGAAATCATCCCATCAGATATACTACTCACAATGTCGGTATTTTTAAAAATATAGCGCTCCGTACCGTACAAGATTTTTAACAGTTTCGGCGATTGAATAAGCCCCAAGTCTTGTGCCGCCTCTATTTGTAAGTCTTGAATGTGGTGTAAATGTTTGGCCCCCCGTAGCTTTTTATACAATACCCCCAACAAACCAAATTGAAAGGATGGTGCTACCGAAATCACCCAATCGTATTTTTTTCCGAATAATAAGGGAAACATACGCCCCAAAGCTGCGGCCGAAAAAGAAGTATCTAAAAGCATTCGTTTTAGACCACTGGGGTTTTCAGGTACATACATGGGGCATCTCAGTACTTCGAGTTGCCCGCCGGACTCATATTTTTTAACCTCCGTCTTATACCAAAAACGGTTTTTCCGATACGGTTCTTGTACTTTCCAATACGGGTAATAGGGATAGGCCGTCAAAACCGTACAATGATGACCCTTTTCCGCCAGCCAATTCATCATTTCACCCGAGTATTTTCCGATTCCGGTCAATTCTGGCGAAAAATTATATCCAACAAATAAAATGCGTTTTGTCTTTATTGCTTCCAAATCGAATTGTTTTAAGCATTAGCACTAATTCTTTTATAAGAAAAGAAAGACCATACCCTATATTCACGCCACTACCTCACCACACTATGCCTTCACCAATCGTCGACTTTTCACTTTCATCGTTAAAAATCAGCGCGTATTATTTTCCAATTTTTTCACACATTTTAAATTCGAATTTCCCAGCTCACACGTCTTAAAAACATGGTAAGCCGACGACAAATATGGGGGTATTGCCAGGTATTTTCCTTACCGTTTACCAAAGGCTAAGTACGTGATAATTCGGTCAAAAAAAGAAAAATACCAAGCATTCTCGACGCCTGTACACCACTTTTTCGGATTTAAAAATTATTAGGTCTTAGGTTGGGTGATTGTCAATAATTAGGGGGTAAAACAGCTGATTTCCAAATCTAGATTATGGCTGTTCAAGCTTCGAATATTATCCTTTCGGAAAATGCCGGAACATAAATACTTTGCAATAATGCATACTATAAAATCTCGAAAGCCCGCACATCGATTTTAACTAAGTCGGAAGCCCCAGATAACATTTTTTTTAAACTGAACGATTACCTATAGGAGTAAAAGGCCATTCGTATGAAAAGCCCATGCCATGACAACCCATACAGATACTATAAAAGCGGCGGGACCGCAAAAAAAGAAGTGCCTCTCCTATTCAAGCGGTAATCGGACTCCGGCGAGTACGCTGGTAAAGTGTTCCACGGGGAGGTTATCACCAAAACCTAATAAATGGGCTTGTGCGATTTTATATATTGGAAACTGCCCTTTTCACAGACAAAAACACCCCGATAGCTCTTGGTAAACACTGTAGCAGCTTGGCTATTGCGATTTTTCCGGTCGTCTATTTTTGAGTTCATATAGTTACGTCCTATATTTTTAAACCCGTAACACGAATCGTATTCCATCTTCATATTCTTTAAAATAAGCCCCTCTATTGCATAAATTACAACGTACCGTTCCATTAATTACAAACAATTCAAATATTCGGTATAACACGGTTTTAACTTTTGTCACTTTACATCGTATGTATATATTTGCCCCTGTGTCAAATCAGGCATTTGTTCTTAGGTGGTCAATCATAAATAATTCAGATAGAACCATTTACTTTTTACGATTACTAAAATGCCAAGTGGCTCAATTGCCAGGGTGATTGCATTTTACAAATACCGTTACAGAGAGGGGGCTGACGAAGTATTTTTGAGGAGTGAACGGAATTATTACAATTGTTCTATGAGAGAATTAAAGAATTCCGATTTTGTAATTCCACTTTCCATATTCATACACTTGGGGATTATAAACGGGGTGCGGTATTTCTCGACACTACCTGCCTACCTTGACCCTCTTAACATCTTATACCACAATGTATTGTGGTTAGCCATCACTTATTTTTTGTATCGCCATACTACCGAACATACGGAACGTTTAAGCGACAAGTTTATCGAGCCATTGCATTTGTATGCCATTTATGGCCTTCCCTCTTTTGCAGGCTTCAGTCTAAAGGGGCGAACTTACGATTCTCTCGATTACCCATTATTCGTTTTTACCTTGCCCTGTAGCCTTTTAATTGGGTCTTATGCTCTGTTCCCTCGGTTAACTCCGTTGGCCTATATTTTGATTAAGGCGGAATCATTAGGCTATTTATTTTTTAGGCAAAAGCGCCAGGGCTTTATGCATAAGGCTTTTTCAAACCATCCATTTCAATCGCTGATGGACGGCAAAAACAATATACAGATCCCCCTAATTGATAAACTATTTCAAAAGAATAGTATCGATGAATCCCCCCACTTCATCAATGCTCGAAAACCCATATGTAATGCTGTCTGAGACAAGAAAAAAGCGTATTGATATAGCACAGTGGTTTGTCTTAAAGGTTCGACATGGCTATGAAAAAAAAGTGGCCGAAAGACTCGCGAAAATGGATGTTCGGGTGTATTGCCCCATGATTAAGGAAGTCCGTTTGTGGAGTGATCGAAAGAAAACTATAGAAACCCCTTTGATCCGATCCTATGTGTTTATTAAAAGCAAGGAAAAGGATCGGGCAATCGCTTTTGCGGTGCCCGGGGTCGAACGTTATTTGTTGTGGTTGGGCAAACCCGCCATTGTACGTGAAGAGGAAATAACGGTTCTTAAAAATTGGGTGGAGAACGATTCAGTTGAAGAGCTAAACCACAGCGAGTTACAACTAGGCAATCGGGTAACCATTCAACGGGGCCTTTTAAAAAATCAAGAAGGCGTTGTACGCCATGTGGGCCGTAACAGGGTTTCCTTGGTTTTAGAGGGCATGGGCATCGTAGTCAATGCCAAATTAAGGGAAGTGGTCTAAAGTCTTGACCGAATGACAAGGCACTTAAGAATAGGTGTTCTTGACAAGTAAAAATAGTACGGAAATTCTTATTTATAAAAGATTTCCGATGTTTTGGCTTGAATTGGGATAATAATCCAATAAGCCAAATTGAAAAAGTCGCTTGCGGTTTGTGTGTCACTCTGTGACAGGCAACGGCGGAGCCGTAGTAAACGTCAATTATTAGAACATACATACAATAGCTTTTGAACATGTCGTTCGGTCCCCCACTTTTTACGAGTGGAACGATAGATTCAATAAACTTTTAAATGGTCGGGTTTAATATTTTACAAATCGAGTGCTTATGGGGATAGGAAATTTAAACATACTAGGGTATCCTGTTTTTAATGGAAACTTGGAAGAAGTAGATTGGTCTACCGATAAATTGATTGTAAATACCATAAATCAATACTCTTACTGTATTGCCCATGAAGATCTCACCTTTGAAAAATCTCTCAAGGCCTCCGATATTTTGCTCCCTGATGGGGTGGCTATCGTATGGGCGGCCAAATGGCTAAAAGGTGATCGCATTCAAAAGATTGCCGGGGCCGACATTCATGAATTTCTTCTCAAGTACTTGGAACGTACCGGGGGGCGCTGTTTTTATATGGGCTCTTCCAATGACGTTTTAGAAAAGATTAAGCATCGCGCCGCGAGAGAATACCCCAATGTGGTTTTAAAAACCTATTCCCCGCCCTATAAAAAGGTATTTACCCCTGAGGACAATACAGCGATCATCAATGCTATAAATGCCTTTGCACCTGATGTGGTGTTTGTGGGGATGACCGCCCCCAAGCAAGAAAAATGGGTATACCAGAACGAGCAATTTTTAGACAAAGGTATCATATGTTCCATTGGGGCCGTATTCGACTTTTATGCCGGTACAGTACAACGACCAAATAAAGTATGGCAAAACTTGGGCTTGGAATGGCTGGGCAGATTGCTAAAAGAACCCAGACGTATGTAGAAACGTTATATCTATTATGGGGGCATTTTCGCCTATCGTTTGGTAGCCCATCGCAGCTCAAAACAAATTAGGGTATCGACCAAAAAGTAAAAAGTGTTCGAAGAAAAGATATTTATAATAATGGGCTTCTCCTATGGGAAATTGAAATGAAAAAAAAGAAATCTATTTATTTTTATTTCAAATGGAACCTGGAACAACTATAAACTATGTCTACAGCCCATAGGGTAATAAAAAATACCGGCTTTCTATATGCCAAGATGGGGATTACCGTGTTTATCTCCCTCTATACCACCCGCTTGGTATTAAATGCTCTGGGAGCCTCTGATTTTGGAATTTTTAACCTAGTGGGCGGGGCCATCGCCATGCTCGGTTTTATGCATGCTGCCATGTCAAGCGCCACCCAACGCTTTATGTCGTATTACGAGGGCAGGGGCGACATGGAAAAGCAGAAGTATATTTTTAATGTCAGTTCGGTATTGCATTTTGGCATTGCCATTGCGCTAATATTGATTTTGTTGCTTGCCGGCTATTTCTTTTTTAACGGTGTTTTAAACATCCCTGCCGATCGGGTATTTGCCGCCAAGGTCATTTACGGTTCTTTGATTTTAAGCACGGCCTTTACCGTAATGAGCGTACCTTATGAGGCAGTGTTAAATGCGCATGAAAATATGCTTTATTATTCCATAGTGGGCATTTTGGAATCGATGTTAAAATTAGCGGTAGCATTGTTTATCGTTTCCTATGCAGGCGACAAACTAGTGCTCTACGGTATTCTCATGGCGGTAATCCCCTTCATAACCCGTACCATAATGCAAGTCTATTGCCACAAAAAATATCCCGAATGCATAATTGCACCCAAGCGTTATTTTGAAAAAGGACTTATGAAGGAAATGACTTCATTTGCCGGGTGGAGTTTTTTGGGTACTGCCGTCGCTATGCTAACAAGTTATGGGCAAGGCATTTTATTAAATATGTTTTTTGGAACAAAAATCAATGCTGCGCATGGCATAGCCGTACAGGCAAATGGGCAAATAAATGTTTTTTCATATAATATGATGAAAGCTTTAACCCCTGTCATCGTAAAGAGTGAGGGTAAGGGTAATCGAAATAAAATGCTGCAAGCCTCCTTTATGGGTAGTAAGCTTGCATACTATTTGTTGGCTTTCTTTGCCATCCCCATTATTATAGAGATGCCCTATATTTTTGAGTTATGGCTAAAAAATGTACCTGAATATGCTATTGTCTTTACCAGATTGATTCTTATGAGTTCTATGATTACTCAATTAATGTCAACAATTGCTGTAAGTATAGATGCTACGGGGAAGATAAAAGAGTTACAAATTGTTAAATCGTTGGTAGAGGCCATGCCGTTGTTTGTGGCTTATATATTATTTAAACTTGGGTACACGCCTACTTACCTGTATATTGTTATGCTTATTATGACTTTTGTTAGATCTTTTGGCGTACTTCTTTACTATGCCAAAAAAGAAGTAGGACTGAATGTTGCAGAATTTCTGAAGCAAGTAATGTTACCCGTTGGTATTGTTACGTTAATCGCTCTTGGTTTTGCCGTGTTGCCACATTTTTATATGAATTATGGAGCATACCGCTTGTTTAGCGTTTTTCTTGTATATTTTCCTGTTTTTTTATTGGCGCTATGGTTTATTGGCTTTAATAAGCATGAGAAAGGTATAGTTGCAGGCCTTCTGAAAAGAATTTTGAAACAAAAATAATTATGAACAATCTCTAAGTTTATTTATGATTTCAGTAGTCATTCCATTGTATAACAAAGCCCATACCATTGTCAATACCTTACAAACGGTTATTGACCAAAGTTTTGTAGATTTTGAAGTCTTGATCATTAATGATGGTTCAACAGATAATGGGGTTAAAGTAATAAATCAATTTACGAATGATTCTCGAATTAAAATAATCAACCAGGAAAATCAGGGGGTGAGTGCTGCTCGAAACAGAGGAGTCGAAGAAAGTAAGTTTGAATACGTTGCCTTCTTAGATGGGGATGACGAATGGCAACCCAATTATCTAGAGAAAGTACGCTTTGCGATTACTCAACAGCCAGAGGCAGGTATGTTCTGCTCGGCAGGAATTGTAAGGAACAACACCCTAATTGAACCAAGATTATCAAAAAAACACAAAGATACCATTCAGTTAATCGATTATTTTGAAAATCCTCATGTGTTTACACACACTAGTGCTGTTGTAGTTAGAAAATCGGAATTTCTTAAATCCGGTGGTTTTCCAGCTGGGATGGTTAGAAGTGAAGATTATGCCTGCTTCTTTTCATTGGCGTTAATTACTCCTGTCGTCTATATTGGCTATACGTTGACCGCCTATGTCGGAATGATTCCCGGGCAAGCTACGCAAACTCCAGCGAATAAAGTCATTCAACATATCATAAACCGTTACAATCATGTACATGCCAACTGGGAAAAGAGTTCGACTGGGAAAAAGACCTATTTGATTTTTCTGTTATACGAATTAAGAAATGAGCTATTAATTCTTATCAAGAAGGAAGAATTTGATATAATCGCCTTGATGATCAAGAACCTAGATAAAGACATTTTGAATAGATTCCATTCTTTTGAACTACAGTGGTATGCAAACAAAAAACTAAAGCCGCTAAGTGTCTTGTACATATACCTCACTAAAGTGCGTTGGCGGTTAAGGGGTTACCCTTACGTAGGGCAATGATTACAAATCGATTGCTATTAGATAGACTATATGCTGCTTAGATTTTTTATTTTTATCAGTTTAGCCATATTCTTGTTCTTTCCCATTATGGGGATATTGACCTTTATAATGGTAAAAATAGTTTATAACAAACGAGAAAAGTTTACAGATAATCTTCTGTTTGGCACGATTACTTTATATGCCTGTTTGGTGCAAGCTACAAGAATTTGGAAACCGGGTCAACCCTCTGATTGGTATAACGAAGGATATTGGGGCCTTTTTCAGGATGCAGGTATCACCCCCTTTTTTACCTATATCTTTGGTTTTAAAGAGCCCGTTTGGAATCTCCTAAATTATTTCGGCTACCATTTGACCTCTGGAAACTATTATATTTTTATCAATGGCATTACGATAATCACCATTTTCATTACTTGTTATTCCATTTTTTTATTTTGGAGAGCTACCAATGCGGATACCCTGACTTTAGTAGCCTCATTAGCATTGATTGTTTTTTTTTCGGAGTATATCAGCAATTTAAACAACATCACGAGACAGTCGTTTGCACTAAGTATAGTAATGTATGTTTTTACCATTCGAATAACCAAACAGAAAACACTCTGGTTCTTGCTTTTAAGTGCTTGTTTTATTCATACGTTTGCTTTTATTTATTTTATCCTTTTTCTTATCAAGCCGTTGCACCAAAAGCTGGATGGCAAAAACCTAAAGCGTTTTATGTATGCTGTGCTTGGATTGGCGGTTTTCTTTATGGTACTGCCTTTTATAGGAAGGCTAGTAAGCGGTATCGGATTTTTAGCGTATGGTTTTAGCAGATTGGAAGAAAATACAACAGGAGCCCTTGATGACACTGTGTTTAACATGACGCCTTTATATGTTACATCTAGCTTAATGATTATCATTTGTATCTATATGATCGGGAAGACCAAAGAAAAGATTTTTAATTTCTATACCAACCTATTATTGGTGCTGATGACAGCATGTTTAATTTTGGCAAACACCTCTGAAGGCCTGGTTTCCCGCTTATACATTTCCAGGATGTATATTCTTCCTTTTGTTTTGCCCTATCTGCTGTTGGATAAGAAAATACTGCATACGTTCTATACCTGGGCCATCGTGCTTTTTTTTGGCAGTCATTTTTTAATGGGTTTTGACTCACTCCGAGGAGGGGGATTTTTCCCAGCCCTCAACAGCCTGTTAAGTTATTCAATTATTGATTTTATCTTATAAAAAAAAGTTATGAAAAAGGAGTTGATTTTTCTTCTTAAAGTCCTTAGGAAAGCCTATATCAAACTATTGGGCACAAAACCTTTGCCCAAACTGGATTGCGAACAAGACCCGGAGAAAGCTTCGCAAATCATTTATAATCAATTGATAGGAGAACAACCCTCCATGATCGCCCGTTTTGGAGCTACAGAGATGAATGTAATGATAAATCACCTAGGTGTAAAAGAATCCAATAAAAATTGGGTGAAATTTATTCAGAACAGAGCCTTGCCTTGGTGGTGGGAAGAAAAGCGTATGGCGCAAATGCAACGTTGGAGTGGATTTTTCCCGCCCACCCAAGAAAAAATTCAACAGTTTTGCGAATTGATGCTGCAAGATATGCAAGAGATCGATGTGGTGGGAAGCTGGCTGTCTGAGGAGGCTTACTATAAAGATAAAATTAGTAAAGCACAAAAAGTAAAACTGGTATTACTTGAACCCTATACTTCCCGCACCCCTTGGAGCAGGGCTTTAAGGGGTAAAAAAGTACTGGTGGTACATCCTTTTGCAGAATTGATCGAGGAACAATATAAAAACCGTGAATTTTTATTTGATGATCCAGAGGTATTGCCCGACTTTGAATTACAGACTATTCAGGCGGTTCAAAGTTTGGGCGGGGAGAGCAATGGCTTTGCAGATTGGTTTGATGCATTAAATTGGATGAAAGACGAAATTGACAAATGTGATTATGACATTTGTTTGATTGGGGCAGGCGCCTATGGTTTCCCCTTGGCCGCCCATGTCAAACGCCAAGGTAAAAAAGCAATGCATTTGGGTGGCGCATTACAACTGTTATTTGGTATCAAGGGCAATCGTTGGGAAGCACCGGATTATGCCACTAAGTGGGGGCTACCTGCCAATTTATATTTGAATTTTTTTAAGAATAAAAATTGGGTCAAACCTACCGATAAGCATAAACCTGCTAATGCCAAGCAGGTTGAAGATGCCTGTTATTGGTAAAAATTAACACAAAATTCATATAACTCTTTATAAGGCGAATGAAGAACTTTAATAGAATTGACTATCTAGATTATGTAAGAGGAGGAGCAACCTTTCTCGTGCTACTTCATCATAGCGGAGTGTTACAAGCTCATATATTGGCATTTCATATGCCTATATTCTTTGTTCTTTCGGGATACCTTCTAAATCTGAAGGAAGGTAAGTTGGAGAAGTTTAGTGTTTATTTTAAAAAACGATTTAATCGATTAATTGTTCCTTATCTTCTTTTTGAGTTTTTAAACCTATTTGTTGCAGTAGTATTTCATAATGTTTTTAAAACGATGGGATTAGAGAATGTATATCATGTCGAAATTGGATATGCCATTCGCGATATTTTATTATGTATTGAATCTTCTCATTATATCGGCGTGACAAATCTATTTTGGTTTTTACCATGTCTATTTGTTGCAGATTTATTTATTTGGTTTATTGATTATTTCTTTTATAAATTATTTCGTGACAGAACCATTTACGGATTGCTTTATTTTATAGTTTTTATACTGTTTGTTACTTTATCTTATTTGGAGAATAAGTATATAGACATTCGGATGCCCTTCACACTAGACACTTCATTGATGGCAACTGCTTTTATAGCTTTAGGGTATTCGAGCAGAAAATTGGTCGATAAGTTTTACTTTCAAAATGCGTATTATCAAATCTGCTATATTGTAGTTGGCTTAGTTGGAGTATTATTTTCTGTAAAAATGAATAGTGGTCTTTTTCTAATGTTCATCAATGAGTATGGAAACTATTTTTATGCGCTATTGGGTGCTACCAGTGGAATTCTATTCTTCATTAATCTTATATTCTTATCTGAAAAAATACTGCCAAAACAGGCCTTAATATTTTTAAGTATTAACTCGCTCATATTTTATCCCATTCATTTGGACATACTGGCATTTATATCTAAAGTTTTTTCATATATAAATTTATCCGGAATAGATTGGAGCTTACCATATTTAAAAGTTGCAATAACTATGTTACTTATTATTCCCTGCATATATATATTCAATATGTATCTACCTGTTTTCTCAGGCAAAAAGAAAGTTTTAAACTATTAAGATAAAGTGAAAACTACAGCAGTACTGCTTACGGTATTTAACCGTAAAGAAAAAACGCTTGAGGCCTTACAAAACTTGTTTGCGCAACAATTACCTAATAAGTGTGCTCTAGAGGTATACTTGGTTGATGATGGCTGTACGGATGGCACATCCGAAGCCGTTACCAAAACTTATCCGCAAGTACATATTATTACGGGTTCAGGAAATCTGTATTGGAACCGCGGTATGCTTCTTGCATGGGAGACAGCAGCTAAAGCTAAGGCCTACGATTATTATTTATGGCTAAATGATGATACCGTTTTACATCCTTTTGCGTTATCCGTTCTATTAATGACCGCCAAGGAGTTCCACAACGAAGTTGTGGTGGTTGGGTCTACCTCGGCCTTAAACGACGAGTATTCGATTACTTACGGTGGCCGTACCCTTGGTGGTCGATTGATACAACCAAATAACTCAGCCCAGCCCTGTGCATTTTTTAACGGGAACATTGTACTAATTCCCAAATATGTATTCGAGAAAGTCGGAACTAATGACCCTGTATTTCGCCATGCCCTAGGTGATTTTGACTATGGTAAAAGAGCAAACAAGTTGGGCATACAGAATATGGTTGCCCCGGGAGTATTGGGCCAATGCGATGTACATGAGGATTTACCCGTATGGTGTAATCCTCGAAAACCTTTTAAAAAGCGTTGGAAAGCCTTTCATTCCCCTTTAGGCAATAATCCCGAAGAATTCTTTGTCTATGAAAAGCGCCATAATGGTTTACCTATGGCATGTTTTCATTATATCACCAACCATATTAGAGTGGTTTGCCCCATACTATGGAAATATAAAATATAATTATGTTAGCACCAATATGTTTATTTACATACAATCGTTTAGCTGAAACAAAGCAAACCGTTGAAGCTTTACAGAAGAATTTTCTGGCAACCCAAAGCCATTTAATAATTTTTTCCGATGGAGCCAAAAATGAACGCTCAAACTCAAAAATTACAGCAGTAAGACAGTATTTAAAAACTATTGATGGGTTTAAGTCTATTAAAATTTATGAATCCCAAAAGAATAAAGGTCTAGCAGGCTCTATTATTGAAGGGGTTACTAAAACTATTGAAGAATATGGAAAAGTGATTGTCTTAGAAGATGATTTAATCACTTCACAAAACTTTCTAAATTTCATGAATAAAGCCTTGGATCATTATGCAACAAAAGAAATTATTAAATCAATAAATGGGTTTTCCCCAGAAATCAAGAAGCTCAAAACAGGTACTCCTGATGTATATTTTCAAACAAGAACGTTCCCTTGGGGATGGGCGACTTGGAAAAATCGCTGGAGTTCAGAAATTTTTTCAAAAGAAAAAATTAAAAAGGAAATAAATGATGATAAAAATATTTTGAGAGTATTTAAAAAAGATTGCGGAAATGACATTGCAAAGATGCTTCTCGACTCTATAAGCGGTAAAAATGACTCGTGGTATGTAAGGTGGGTTTTTGAACATTATAGAACTCAAGCATTAGCATTGTATCCTAAATATACTTTGGTTGGCAACAGTGGATTTAACGAGAATGGGACGCATTGCAAAACAATCAATCCGTACAAGTCTATAATTGACTCCGATTTCAGAGAAAAAACCTGTTTCGATTTTGATACTCAAATTGAGATCGACCCAATAATTAAACGCCAGTTCTTACGGTACTTTTCCATAAAATATAGAATAATACTTCGAGTAAAATTATTATTCGACGAAGGAGGAGTCGGTGTACTTTGGAACGATATAAAATCTAGATTATAGTGAAAAATCAGATACTTCAACTTGAATATTAAAAATTTTAAAAGATGCTAATACGAAATGACAAAAAGAGAATATAGACTTGTTATCAACACTCTATCCTAAAGAAATCAGGCATAGATTTTTAACAAACTCAAAACGAGGAATCCATTGAAGATATTCACATAAACGATAATTATATAGCGAACTTTTAACTGGGAAAAAAGTATGGCTTTTAAGATTTAAAAGAATGTCCTGAAGTAGATTAAACCCAAAAAGAAAAGTAAAAATGAAGTGCCGTTTTATTGACCAATTTTAGAATAAAAAATGCTAAAAATACAATTTAGTAATATGCCTGTAGGAAGTAGCAAATTAATGTTTGTGTTACGTTACCTATTTAATATTATGCGTACTTGGTATTTATTTCAAATTAAATATCCGTGGGTAAAATACAATGGTTTTGTACGAGTGTTGAATGGAGCTTCTTTTGCTCGTTTTCCCATTGAAATTGGCAACAATGTTCAGTTTGGCAGTTACAGCAATGTTGAGTTCCCAGTTATTTTTGGAAATCAAATTTTAATGGCCGGAAGGGTTTCCTTTATAGGTAGAACTGATCACGACTTTTCTGTACCTACCCAATATATGTGGGACGGAAAAAGAGGTGACGATGGAATTTGCGTCGTAGAAGACGATGTTTGGATTGGGTATGGCTCAATCATAATTGGGGGTTTAAAGATTGGAAAAGGATCCATTATAGCCGCAGGTTCTGTCGTTACAAAAGATATTCCGCCTTGTGAAATCTGGGGAGGAATACCTGCAAAAAAGATTAGGAATAGATTTAAACATGAAAAAGATAAAAAACAACACTTATTTTTTTTAGCCCATCAATAGATTCCAAGTTTTGTTAAACGATCTTATGTTCGCCCCAAAAGGAATAGAGAGTCAGATTTAACCCAGAATTGGCACATTAATTTGACTGTACATTTTGAATTATTATTAGGAATGGAAGTTTTTAACGTCACAAAGAATAAGAGGTGTTCAAATTCACTCAAGAGAACATTTATTCTTTCTATAAACAAATTCTAATACTGCAGTTAATTTTGATAGAATTAAAGCGGTCGAAGTTTTAGTATGAAGAATAATTAAAAGAGTATATATTCCTTATACTTTTGCAGTTGATGGGAGAATAAAGAACCCAATTGATTAAATCTTACACCATGTACGATATGGTGAATTACTTTACTCGTTATGAAAAAGAATACCTTACATCATAATATGGCCAGCGAAAATTTTATTCCTGAAAAAAAACCTTTTGAAGTCAAGGAGCTTATAGAAGAATATCTTCGTTTTTGGAAATGGTTTGTATTGGGGGTGGTATTGGCCTTAGTATTAGCCGTTGTCTACCTAAAAGTCACTAAGCCCATATACAAAGCGGTAGCTTCCGTTATTCTTGAAGACGAAAAAAGTCAAGCGTCCAATAGTGACGCTAGAGGTTATATTGATTTGGATATCGTAAGGGGCCTTGCCACCAACAGTATTGAAAATGAATTGGGGCTGATTCGATCTAAACGGTTAATGGCCAATGCCGTTAAGGCCTTGGGTTTAAATCTACAATATTTCAATAACGAAGGACTTACCTTAAAGGAACTGTATACTGAAAGCCCCTATAGGGTGATTATAGTTCGTATGGATGAGCTGGCCTTGCAAGAAGCGATAAAAGACGAACTACATCAATTCAACATCAAAGAGATAGACAAAAATACAGTGACAATTGAACAAGTTGAGGGTGATTATAAGGCTACTCATACCTTGGGCGATATTGTGGAAATGGGCTTTATCGATTTTATTGTGGAACGAAATACCGAGTTTAATCCCCTGGCCGCGACAGATTTTGGTTCTGACGTAAGTGTACAGGTGCACTTTTTGACGGTAGATCAAGTAGCTACTGCGCAGAGATTACAACTGGAGGTGGCCTTGATTGATGAAAATTCGACCTTAATCGAACTAAGTATAGAGGGTACCGTTCGTCAAAAGGCAGAGGATGTTCTAAATCAGTTAATCTTTGAATACAACCAAGAGGCGATTGAAGATAAAAACCTGATTGCACGGAATACGGCATTCTTTATCGATGAACGATTAAGCATTATCAATTCTGAATTGGATTCGGTAGAGACCGGGAAGGAGCGATTCAAGTCAGTGAATAAGTTGACGGACATAGAAACCGAATCATCGGTCATAATTCAAAATGTAAGTGATTACAACAAAAAACAGCAGGAAGTAGCAACGAAGCTAGACGTAATCGAAGCGATGATTGGCCATTTAAGTAAAAACAACTCTAATCTATTACCTACTAATATGGGCATTGATGAATCGGGTACAAATGTATTAATTGAGGAATTCAATAGTATGGTATTGGAACGAAATCGATTGCTCGCAGGGGCTACTGAAATGAATCCTTCCGTAGTGCTTTTGACCAATCAAATACAGCAAATAAAAAATAATATAAGAACAAGTTTTGAGCGTCAGCGTTCGAACTTAAGAATAGAAAGTGACAATTTAGATCGGCAAGCCGGTATTTTAGGGTCTCATATCTCTGACGTCCCCGCCCAAGAACGGCAGTTTCGCGGTATTGAACGCCAACAAAATATCAAGGAAGCCCTCTACCTATTTTTATTGGAAAAAAGGGAGGAAAATGCGTTGTCTTTGGCAGCAAAAGCCCCCAAAGCCAAAATAGTGGATGAAGCCTACAGTTTAAACGCTCCCGTATCACCAAATAAGAAAATGGTATTGGGCCTGGCTTTACTGGCGGGGCTGTTTGTACCCTTTCTGAGTATACACGCACAAAAACTGATCAATACTAAAATAAATACTCGAAACGAGCTTAAGGAACTTACCAAAGGCATTCCGATTGTAGGGGAAATACCCCATGTATTGGCCGGGGAACCTGCCTTAGTCTCCATTGCAGAACGATCTTTGCTCTCCGAATCGTTTAATGTATTAAGTGCTAACCTCCAATATGAGGTTAGAAAAACTAGCCCCATATCTGGTGGAACCTGTATTTTTATCACCTCGTCCATTCAAGGGGAAGGCAAAACATTTTCAGTAGCCAACTTGGGTTTAACCTTGGCGCTCGCGGGCAAAAGTGTGCTCATTTTGGGTGCTGATTTAAGAAACCCACAGCTGCAACGTTATGAGGATGGGGGACTAAGCACAAAGGGGCTAAGCAGTTACTTGGCAGAATCTCATTTAGCCGTTGTTGATTTTATAGAAGACTCTAAACTACATAAAAACCTTAAGGTATTGCCCTCTGGCCCGATACCTGCCAACCCGACCCAATTGCTCCGCAATGATAAAATAGGGCCCATGTTCGAAGAACTTAAAAACAGTTTTGACTACATCATTGTCGATACGGCCCCGGCCCTATTATTGGCCGATACGTTTTTAATCAGCAACTACGCCGACCTAACACTTTATCTGATCCGGGCAGGGCAAACCAAAAAGAAAGTGCTTGAATTTGCCCTAGAAGCCCAAGCCGATGGTAAGTTAAAAAATATGGGCTTTTTGCTTAATGATGTTAAAATGTCAGATACCAGCTATGGATATAATTATGGCTACACTTATGGCAATGGCAACGCTAAGAAATCAGGTAGCCGTTTTTTTTAATATTTTAAAGCAATTGCTACGATTCGAAAAAATACAGCAAAGTATCTTTTTGGGCATCTGTACATACCAAAGGCATTCTTAAGATTTTATTTCCTAAGCCATTTTCAAACTGATCGGCCTTTCATTTTTCACTAATCAAAAATGAAACAAAATATCAAGATGGATAAGGAAATTGCTTGGCAATGTTCGCTTCTGGAACTCTATGCACATTAGGGCGCACTATATTTCAAACACTTCACCTATATCATCACTTTGACTATCCGATCGAAAGCAGCGCCAAACTTTCTGGGGAGGCTTGCACATCGAAAATAAACAGTATTTTTAGCAAACTTCTGTGGGAAAAATTCCCGTTATCGTAACCTGATGAAAAAAGTAGTACTAGCTGCTTACGCCTGTTCCCCACATATGGGATCAGAGGAAAACCTGGGCTGGAATTGGGCAACCGGGCTAGCCCAAAAGGGGTATGAGGTATGGTGTGTGACCAGTACCATGGGGCAACACAATATCGAAGCCCTAGGTTCTAATTTAGATATTGAAAACCTGCATTTTAACTATGTTGCGTTGCCTTTCGGTCTAAATCGACTATTACTTAACCCTAGATCAAAACGAATTTATTTGCATTATTTGATTTGGCGATGGATGGCCGCCAAAGTGGTGCAACGTATGCATAAAAAGCACCTATTCGAAGTGGCACATCATGTTACCTATGGCAGTATGCAACAAGGGAGCTGCCTTTATAAAGTGCAAGATTGTAAGCTTATTTTTGGTCCAGTAGGCGGGGGCCAAATGGCCATGCCTATTTTCAAGGAATATTTTGAAAAAAAATGGATTTGGGAAAGGGTTAGAAAAAAGGTTTCCGATATACTGATGCGGTATAGTAGCAGTCTACAAAAAACGTTAAAACAAGCGACTACTATTTTAACGGCTAACCAAGAAACCAAGGTCTTACTGGGCAATTACTATCCGATGTTTTTACAAAAAACCCATATGGCCACTGACATCGCCTTGCCTAGGGAATACGAAGACAACATAAAACCCAATAAATCAAAAGATGGTGTTCTAAAAATCTTATGGTTGGGAACATTGATTCCCAGAAAGGGTTTAAAACTCAGTCTTGAGGCCTTATCCCAGGTACATACAAAAGTACGGTACGAACTCACCATTGTGGGCGACGGGGAACAGGAACAGAAAATAGACCAATGGGTAAAAGCATTTGGTTTAGACCCAGCATATATCAACAGGGTAGGCACCATACCTTTTGACCAACTAAAAGAATACTACATAGCGGCCGATGTATTGCTATTTTGTTCGCTCAGGGATACCACGGGAAGTCAAATAATCGAAGCGATGGCATTTGGTGTACCGGTAATCGTCTTCAATAGTAGCGGAGCGGCCTATGTTGTGCCCGATGATTGTGGGATTAAAATAAACCCTGTGACCAAGGAACAGTCCATTAATGACATGGCCAGAGCTATTGAAAAAATGGCAAATACGGAACTTCGCTTAAAACTCGGTAACAACGCCTATAAAAATGCCATGAACTATTCGTGGGATAAAAAAATCGACGCGATTACTAAAAAATTCTATTAGGGTTTGGCGTCTGTTTAATCAATTATGATTTGTGCCCTTTTGTAGTTAAAACTAAAATCATTGGCAGTTTATTTTGTTACATAGCGCTCAATAATCGTTATTATCTCCTCTTGTTTTGCTCGCGAAAGACCTCCATACAAGGGCAGGCATAAGATTCTAGTAGCCAAATCCTCAACTACAGGCAAACGCTGTTGTTGCTTTACGAAGGGTAGTGTGTTCAATGCAGGGTAGAAGTACCTTCTCGGGTAAATATTACTTCTATTCATAGCTTCTTCTACATTCTTTAGAACGACCTCACTGGGTAATAGCATCGGAAAATAACTGTAATTGCGATTGCAATCGGCATGTAGCGTCGGAAAGGTAATTCCGGGCAATTGCTGTAATCGGTTTATATAAAAATCATGGACCTTTTTTCGAGGCGGCACAATTGCATCGATTTCTTCCAATATGCAAAGGCCCATTGCGGCATGAAACTCGCTCATTTTCGCATTGGCACCAAGCACTGGAATGGTTTCCTTATCTTTAATACCATTGTCTACCAGCATTTTGGCCCTTTCGTACATTGCCTTGGAGTTCATGATCAAAGCACCTCCCTCTACCGTATTAAATATTTTGGTCGCATGAAAACTGATAACGGAAATAGCACCCTGTTTTAAAATACTCGCTCCTTTATAGGTGATACCAAAACAGTGCGAAGCATCATAAATAACAGGAATACCGTGTTTTTGGGATAAGAACGCTATCGCCTCGATATCGCAGGCATTGCCATAGGTATGCACCGGAACAATCGCATCAGTATTTGAATTAACATTACGGTTGATTTGCTCAGGGTCAATATTTAATGTCGTTCTTTCAATGTCGGCAAAAACGGGAGAAATACCTTTCCAAAGTAAGGAACTTGTAGTGGCCACAAAGGAAAAGGGCGTTGTAATCGCCTCTTTTTTAACATCAAGCAACTCATAAGCAATTTGCAAAGCTATAGTTGCATTAGAGGTCAGTACGAGATGCTCGACCCCTAAATATTGGGCCAATTTTGTTTCAAGCTCTTGGTGCAGCCGACCATTGTTGGTTATCCATCCGGAGTCAAAAATCTGGTTTACATAAGATAAATAGCGCTGCCTGTCCGGCAAATACGTTTTAGAAACGTTTGTATTTTTTTCGTTCATTTACGGTTAGTGGTGTGTAGTCTATAGTGTTTAAGCAAGATAGTGATTTATTTTTCTGGATTTTTGAAGCACCTAAATGTGACTTACAACACTATTTTTAATGCCGTACTATCGTTATCACCTATGAGAAGGTACCGCTTAGCAATTTACTTCGAAGCTCGGAAACAGCAGCTATGATACGCCTGATCAGGTCTCTTCTCATCGTCTCCTATTAGAAAAGGTAATTTTACCCCAAATTCATAAAAAAGAGCTTAAAAACAAAAAAAGTTGCGAATAATTAATTTTTTTGCTTCATTTTTTACATTTATTATAATAAAATAATATGGTACTTGTCATTTTTAGGTCTATGTCATACATTTACCGCTTGTAAAAATGGTGTGGACTCCCCCAAAGCACTATTTACATACCCCTTATTTGATTAACCTATTAGTAGCTCCCCAATACTAAAAAAACATAAGTAATCAATCGTATTTTTTTTGTGCTAGAATTGTTGGTTATGTTAAAGACTATTATCGGAAATTTTAAACTTGTCCCATGAAAAAGTATAAGAAATCCGACCTTATTATTCCTATTTCTATAGGTATTCACTTGGTGCTAATCAATGGTGTGCTTTATTTGCTTACACCCCACACCTATTTAGACCTATCTAATATTGTCTATTACAATATCACCTGGTTGGTTATCACCTATTGTTTTGACTATTACCCCAATGATCGGAAAGAAGGTTTTAAGGAAAAATGGCCCAACATGCTCCAGTCATTGACGACCTATGGCCTGGCCTATTTTGCGCTATTTAGTCTTACAGGAATGTACTTTGGCACGGTAAATTACCAACTATACGTACTCGCCCTGCTCTTTACGGTGCTTATCATATATCGTATTCTCTTCTTTTCGCTACTGCGAAAGTACCGCCGCAAAGGGGGTAATGCACTAAGCTTGGTAGTCATTGGCAAGGATGCCAACCTTAAAAAAATTCGCAAGGAGTTTGACGACCCCGAAATGGGCTATCGGTACAACGGTTTTTTTGACGACGAATATTCCAAAAGCTCCCACTATTTGGGCAAGATCATCGATTGCTTCGGCTATATTCTGCAAAACGAAATCGACGAGATTTATTGCGTCGCCTCAAAATTTAGCCACAAACAATTAAAAAATCTTATCGATTTTGCAGACAACAATTTGATCAAAATCAAAATAATTCTCGACAACAAGGAAATCTATTCCCGGGCCATGTCGATAGAATCGTATAGCAATGTACCGGTACTCAACCTACGTAAAGTACCTTTAGACACCGAATTCGCCCGTATCTTAAAACGTGTTTTTGACATTGCCTTTTCTTCGGTCGTCATCATTGGTGTGCTTTCTTGGCTTACCCCAATACTGTATATTTTAATTAAATGGGAATCCCCTGGCAACTTGTTTTTTAAACAAAGACGGCATGGGTTTAAACGTCGGCCCTTTTGGTGCTATAAATTTCGATCGATGACGGCCAATACCGATGCAAACGTGAAAATGGCGACAAAAGACGATATGCGCCTTACTCGAATCGGAAAATTTTTACGTAAAACAAGTATCGACGAACTGCCCCAATTCTTTAATGTGTTTTTAGGTGATATGAGCGTCGTAGGGCCACGCCCCCATATGGAAGTACATACCACAGATTATGAAACTTCGGTCGACAAATATTTGGTACGCCACTTTGTAAAACCTGGCATAACAGGTTTGGCGCAAGTACGGGGGTATCGAGGAGAGATATTGAAAAAAGCCGATATTCTGAACCGGGTACGGCTCGATATTTTTTATGTCGAAAAATGGACTATGGCGCTTGATTTACGCATTATCACGAAAACGGTTGCCAATGCGATACGCGGAGAAGAAAAGGCCTACTAGTTTCAATATCCATCGTCTAAAACTTGATATTCCCTAAGAATGCAATAAACTTTCTTTTTTAAGAAAAGATACTTCTTCATAAGTTTCCGAAACGGCAAATATGCCATAGCCTTTTTCCTTTAATTTTTTCACCAAATGCTTTGATTTAGACACCCCGTCCAGGATCATCCGATCATGAAATTCGATCAAAATTTGGGTGATGGAGATACCGCTGTCCAAAATACTTTCAACCACCCCATACTCGGCACCTTCAATATCTATTTTTAGTACATCAATATGGCTATGTTGTTTTTCAGATACAATATCTTCCAATGACTTCATGGCTACCCGCACTTTTTCCAAGGCACTCGTATTGTTGTGTACAAATAAACTTCCCGATACGTGTTCGGGGTTTTTGGGCAAGAAAAAATTAGCGAATCCACTTTTTGTACTTAATCCAAATTCATGGAAGTGGAATTTCTCAAAAAGCTTTTGGCCTTTTACCCATCGTATAGATTTGGGTGTAGGGTCAAAACCATATACATGACAACCATATCTTTTGTTAATCTCGTTATCAAAAGATACGTCTTCCCCGATTCCGAAAGAGTAGACAATCGAGTTTTCATTTAACCCTCCAGGCCAGACATAAAAACCCCCATAACGGGTTCCCAGCCAAAGATGTTCACAAATCAAATCTTTTTTAAAATGCCCTGTTTTAAGTGATTTACGTACGTCCCGTACTACTTTCTTTACTAGTTCTAACATACCTCGATTCTTTTAACAATCAATTAATTTTTCGGAGGTATCAAGTGTTTGGTCGAACACAACAGTACTATAAAAAAGTCCATAACGCTGCCGATTGCTAGCGAAATACAGGGGATTGGCTACTACATCATGTTGTTATTATGAACTTCTGCTACTTAAAGATAAGCTATTTATTGGTTAACCCGTAATTACGAAACCAAGCAACCGAAAATACCATAGCCTAAGAATCTAGTGTTCAGACCATCTTAAAAACCTCTATAACAACCGGCTAAATCGAAATTTTAACTTGGCCTCTTGCTTTACGATATCGTATTTAAAAAGCTTATTTTACTACCCGAACCCCTCACTTAAGTTCTTTGGAAATCTTTTCGGTTCACGTTGAAAATTGTACTTTTCACAAATGCTAAAGTGTTTCGTTAATACTGAAATGACCTATAGGGCAATCGTGTATTTTAGCTTAACTTAACACAACTATTTTTATGTTTCTATGAAAGAAAGCCTGTTTGATGATTTTCCACCGGTTTCGGCAAAAGCTTGGAAACAGCAAATTCAGTATGCCCTAAAAGGAGCGGATTATAACAAAAATATGGTCTACGAGACGTTGGAGGGTATATCTATCAAACCCTTTTATCATGCCGATGACCTTCAGCAACATCGTTTGGCACAACCAAACGCACCGGAAACGTGGGCCATCGGGCAAGAACTATTTGTAGCGGATGCCAAAAGGGCAAATACCAAAGCGTTAAAAGCCATACTTGGGGGGGCGGAAAGTTTGGTATGTACCATTCCTTCCGAAAATATTGCGATCCATACCCTTATCGACGGCATTGATTTGTCGGCAACCACACTTCATTTTAAGTGCCAATTTTTATCAAAATCGTACACAACACGGCTTTTAAAGGCAACCGCTATTACAACACCCCTTGTTTTACATATCGATCCGATCGGACATTTGGCGCGATCAGGAAATTGGTATGCCAACCAAGCTACTGACCATACCACGGTAACTGAAATTTTAAAGCTTTTTAAAGCACATAAGAACACCTCGGTGCTATCGGTAGATGGTTCGTTGTATCAAAATGCCGGTGCGCCCATGGTGCAGCAGCTGGCCTATGCCCTCGCCCATGCCCACGAATACTTGGTCGATTATGGCCCTGACCTATTCCAGAAACTTACTTTTAACATCGCGGTGGGCAGTAATTACTTTTTCGAAATTGCCAAAATTCGAGCCTTGCGTCTTTTGTGGCGTACCTTGGCAGAGCGCTATGGAATTGCTACCGATTGCCACATCATGGCCGTACCCAGTCGTCGGAACAAAACCTTATATGCCACGAACACGAACATGCTTCGAACGACCACCGAATGTATGTCAGCCATTATTGGAGGTGCTAATACGGTTTGCAATACCCCTTATGATGCGATTTACCATAAAACCAACGTATTTGGAGAACGATCGGCCCGTAACCAGTTGTTGCTCTTGAAACACGAAAGCCACTTTGACCAGATAGCCCAGGCTGCCGAAGGTGCCTATTACATCGAGACCCTTACCCATCAGCTGGCTCAAAAAGCCTTGGAACTATTTAAATCGATTGAGGCAAGTGGTGGGTTTTTAGAACAGCTGAAAAACGGCATTATTCAGCGAAAAATAAATGAAAGTGCACAAAAAGAACAACAATTGTTCGATACCCGTAATGAAATATTGGTCGGTACCAATGCCTTTCAAAAACCTTCGGAAACGGTAAAACATACGTTGGAATTGTATCCGTTTGTAAAGACAAAACCTCGAAAAACCTTAATCGTTCCTATTATTCCAAAACGTTTGGCGGAGGTTATGGAGCAGGAAAGGTTGAAGGGTGAACAATGAACAGTGAGCAGTGGACAGTGAGCAGTGAGCAGTGAACAATGAACAGTGGGCAGTGGGCAGTGCGTAATTAGGACCATATACGAAGTGTAAGAAACGGGGTTCGCGATAGGAATTCGCGGTTGGAAAGCACAAAAGAAGAAATTGGAATAAGAATAATGAAGCGGAAGAACATACAAGAGCTAACATTGAGCGGAAAAGGTTCGCAGGAAAAGACTTCGCCAGGCGCTACACAGACGCCCGAATTCGAGCACCTTGATTTTGCCGCGGGCATCCCACCTTTTTTACGAGGACCTTATGCCACCATGTATGTACAACAACCGTGGACCATTCGCCAATATGCCGGATTCTCAACAGCCGAAGAGAGTAATGCTTTTTATAGAAGAAACTTGGCCGCAGGGCAAAAGGGACTTTCCATAGCGTTTGATTTACCGACACATCGCGGGTACGATAGTGACCATGAGCGTGTAGCGGGAGATGTAGGCAAAGCAGGAGTAGCTATCGATTCGGTCGAGGACATGAAAATCTTGTTCGATAAAATTCCCCTGGATAAAATGTCCGTTTCCATGACCATGAATGGAGCGGTGCTACCCATCATGGCTTTTTATATCGTGGCCGCCGAAGAGCAAGGTGTGCCACCCGAATTGTTAACGGGAACCATTCAGAATGATATCCTCAAAGAGTTTATGGTGCGCAACACCTATATTTATCCACCAGCACCTTCGATGCACATTGTTAGTGCTATTTTCGAATATTGCAGCGTTCATATGCCCAAATTCAATAGCATCAGTATTTCGGGCTACCACATGCACGAAGCGGGCGCCACTGCCGAAATTGAATTGGCCTACACCCTTGCCGACGGATTGGAATACTTACGTACAGGTCTAAATGCCGGCATCGATATCGACACCCTGGCCCCACGACTTTCTTTTTTTTGGGGTATTGGCATGCACCACTTTATGGAAATTGCCAAAATGCGTGCCGGCCGGGTCCTTTGGGCGAAAATGGTCAAACAGTTCCATCCGAAAGATGCGAAATCTATGGCCCTCCGTACCCACTGTCAGACCAGTGGCTGGAGCCTTACCGAACAAGACCCCTTTAATAATGTGGCCCGTACGACCATTGAAGCTGCCGCTGCCATTTTTGGAGGTACACAAAGCCTACACACCAATGCCTTGGACGAAGCCATTGCATTACCCACCGATTTTTCGGCTCGAATTGCGCGTAACACACAACTATTTCTACGGGAAGAGACCAAAATCACAAAAACGGTAGACCCTTGGGCCGGCAGCCATTATGTGGAAAAATTGACCGATGAACTCATACATAAAGCTTGGGTACTAATTCAGGAAGTCGAAGAACTGGGCGGAATGACCAAAGCGATAGAAGCGGGAATCCCGAAAATGCGTATCGAGGAAGCTGCGGCAAAAAAACAGGCCAACATCGATAACGATCAAGACATTATCATTGGTATGAATAAATACCAACTGGAGACCGAAGACCCATTACAAATCTTGGAGGTGGACAACAAAGCCGTCCGTGACCAACAGCTAAAACGTTTATCGCTCCTTAAAAAGAAACGAAATGACACCACTGTAAAAACTGCTTTGAACAGACTGACCGCAGCGGCCAAAAAAAGGATGACATCAGCGCCCCCTGAAAAAGGTATGGAACGTCTTAAGAATGGCAATAATTTATTAGCTTTAACCGTAGAAGCCGCACGGTCACGTGCAACCCTGGGAGAAATTAGTGCTGCACTTGAAGATGCTTTTGGGCGCCATGTGGCAAAAACACAAACAATATCGGGTGTGTATTCCAAAGAAATAAAGAAAGATGAGCATTTTTTAAAGGCCCGGGAATTAGCGGATAGTTTCGCAAAGGAAGAGGGCCGTCGACCGAGAATCTTGATTGCCAAAATGGGACAAGATGGCCATGATCGGGGTGCCAAAGTGGTGGCCACCAGTTATGCCGACCTCGGTTTTGATGTAGATATCGGTCCGCTTTTTCAAACTCCCGAGGAAGCTGCAAAACAAGCCATAGAAAACGATGTACATATTTTAGGAATCTCTTCATTAGCAGGAGGGCACAAAACCTTAGTACCCCAGGTCATCGACCGCCTTAAAGAATATGGTCGGGAAGATATCATGGTCATCGTCGGCGGTGTCATCCCTAAGCAGGATTATCAATTTTTATTTGATAGGGGTACCACCGCTATTTTTGGGCCCGGTACAAAAATTCCCGAAGCCGCTATTCAGGTGCTGGAATTGCTTTTAGATTAAACTCCCCTTTCTTCCACTTCATTCCCCTCTTTTAAGAAAAGAGGGGAGCTCTTAAATTCAAATGTGATAAATAAATTAAAAAAGGGAGGTGTCCTGCGTAGCGGGACGGAGGGTTTGCTCTTACTCTTAAAATTAATAAATTGTGTTAACCAAACTCCCCTTTCTTCCACTTCAGCCAAAACTTTGGCTGAACAGGAATTCATTCCCCGCTTTTAAAAAAGGAGGGAAGCACGTAAATTGAAGCAATGAAACCAAAGAAAATACATTCGAAAAAAGAACTTCAAGGGCGAAGACGGAAACTAAGAAAAAATATGACCCCGGCAGAGGCATTTTTATGGAGGTATTTAAAAGCAAGACAGCTTGGCGGAAAACGTTTTACCAAACAACATAGCATCGGCTATTATATCGTGGATTTTTATTGTGCTTCACAGAAATTGATTATTGAATTGGACGGGGAAGTCCATAACAATCCGACAGCAGCGGAATATGACCAAAAAAGAACCACCTATTTAAACGACTTGGGTTATAAGGTTCTTAGATTTGAGAATAAGATGGTATTTGATTTTCTGGATTCTGTTTTAGAAGAAATCAAGAGTAATTTTAGGGAAAATGGTTGAGGGTTCTCGTCCCTGTTTCGAACATTTTGAAAGGTGTTCAGAACTCCCCTTTCTTCCACTTCAGCCAAAACTTTGGCTGAACCGGAATTCATTCCCCTCTTTTAAAAAAGAGGGGAGCTGCTAAGTTCAAATGTGGTAAATAAATTAAACAAGGTAACAGCTCCTCCCTTTTTCAT
>TARA_R110002049_G_scaffold309188_1_pt1 | contig 52338 bp, 50 predicted proteins | sample TARA_R110002049 | Tara Oceans TARA_R110002049 (sample SAMEA4396941) | marine metagenome | biome: Polar Biome; feature: [SRF] surface water layer (ENVO:00010504); material: water (ENVO:00002006), including particulate matter (ENVO:01000060) such as... | depth 5 m | reverse complement strand
CCACCTTAACAAACGAAAACACACTCGTTTAATCCAACATGTGGGGTAATGGCCAAGGGATTTGAGGGTTTTATGAGCTAATTTTTATTTTATTTTGCGATACTTAGGCTTAGTTATTCTTTGGAATTCTACCTTACCAAATGCCATTGAAGCCATTATAACTATCAATTGATTATTATTTTGACTCAATTCCATGTTTTGAGGCTTATTAGTCTTCCATGGTATTGAATTTCATCCGATACAGTTATGAATTTGGTTTTTGTCCTTGTATTGTCTTGATTATCTTTTCAGATCATGATATAGAAATATGATTTTTGTCAGTTTTTTATAAGACTTACCTCAAGTGCTTACACGTTTTCCTCATGTAGTTTTGCTGAATCAAATAGGGCGATAGTTGTTGCATTTTAAGACCTCTCCGCTAGACGTAATTTGATTATTCTAGTTGTTTGGTTATAATGGGATAAAGCAATTGAGGTCTTTATAATTATTAGGATGATTAGTAAGTTTTAAAACAATGCATTCAAAGCTACCTAAGCAGAATATTGTCATTTGCTTTCACTGTGGTGAGGACTGTGAGGGGGTGCAGCTGGTAGTAGATGATCAGAATTTCTGCTGCCAAGGGTGTAAGTTGGTTTATGAAGTTCTCTCTGAAAATGAACTTTGTAATTACTACACCTTGGAAGCATATCCAGGTGGTAGCCAAAAGTCTAAAACAGGCTCTACGAATAGATTTGACTATCTTAATGACTCGGATACTCAATTGAATCTTTTGGATTTTCAGAATGAGCATGAAAGTCATGTCACCTTTTTTATTCCGATAATCCATTGTACATCATGTATTTGGCTTTTAGAAAATCTGTTTCATGTTCATTCTGGTATTCTTTCCAGTAGAGTTGATTTTGTTAAGAAGAGAGTCCAAATCAAATTTAAAAATGACAAAATCAGCTTGAAAGAGCTGGTTAGTCTTCTTGCTACAATTGGTTATGAACCGAAGATTAGTCTATCTAATTTGGAGCAAAAAACGCCTAATGCAGTTGACAAGCGAACTGTAAAAAGACTTGCTGTGGCAGGATTTTGCTTTGGAAATATGATGCTCTTTAGCGTGCCTGAATATTTTTCAGAAGCAGATCTTATCGACGAAGGATTTAGAGGATTGTTTAGTTATTTAAACGTAGTCCTTGCTCTTCCTGTGGTGTCCTATGCCGCAAGTGATTATTATCAATCAGCCTGGAATTCTATCAAGCAATGGCGAATCAATATGGATGTCCCAATCGTATTAGGGATTATCTCATTATTTTTTTATTCTTTATGGGAAATTTTTGCTAATAATCAGGCTGGTTTTATGGATAGCTTGGGTGGACTGTTATTCTTCCTTTTGCTTGGTAAGCTTTATCAACAGAAAACATTTGCAACTCTTGAATTTGATAGGGATTACAAATCCTATTTCCCTATAGCTGTGACCAAAATGTCTAATAATCGTGAAGAGGTTATTCCACTTTCTAAGTTGCAGGTAGGTGATGTGATTTTGGTGAGGGATGAAGAATTAATCCCTGCGGATTCCCTTTTGCTTAGTGACCAGGCTAATGTAGATTACAGCTTTATCACCGGAGAAGAAATCCCAGTATTCAAGCAAAAGGGAGAATTGATCTATGCTGGAGGTCGCCAAATAGGTGAACCTATTATGCTAACTATTCAGAAATCACCTTCTCAGGGTTATTTGACGGATCTATGGAACCATGAATCTTTTGCTAAAAACAAAGATCGATTGCTTGAGCCTTTGGCATCAAAAATAAGCGGAGTCTTTACGTGGGTAGTTTTGGCAATTGCTTTTTCTTCCTTCGCGTATTGGTCATTTCTCGATTTTTCTCTGGCAGTAAAAACATTTGCTTCTGTACTTATAGTTGCATGCCCATGTGCGTTGGCAATGTCCACGCCATTCACCTTAGGGAATACATTGAGAATCTTTGGGAAATGTAGATTCTATTTGAAAAATGCGAGTGTCATTGAGCGTATGGCATTGATAGATACGATCGTATTTGATAAAACGGGAACATTGACTGATCCTGCGAATGCTAAAATTACTTATTATGGTGAGTCTCTTTCTACGGAAACTGCCACAATTTTGAAATCAATGGTGGAACGCTCCACACATCCTTTAAGCAATCGAATCAATCATTGGTTAGGCTTGCAAGATGGAATGGCACTTGAGCATGTAGCAGAAATTAAAGGCGGAGGTATAGAGGCAATTTTCAAAGGTCAGGTAATTCGTTTGGGATCTCCAGAATTTACTGGTTATAGATCTGTTGTAGAAAGTGAAGGAGGAAACCTTGTTTTCTTAACTATTGAGAAGTTAGAAATTGGATATTTCCATATAGAATCAGGTCTGAGAAGCTCCGCTGAGCATGTGGTGAAAAGTCTGAAATCAGACTATCAGCTGCATGTTCTTTCTGGAGATTATTCCCACGAGCAAACTTCTCTGGAAGAGAAATTAGGAGAGGGCATAAGTTTTAATTTTAAACGAGGCCCATCAGATAAACTTTCCTATATCAAGAATCTTAACATTTCTCGGCATACATTGATGATCGGTGACGGCTTAAATGACGCAGGAGCTTTGCAAGAAAGTGAAGTAGGTGTGGCTGTTTCAGATCGGGTCAGTCATTTCTCACCTGCAAGTGATGCTATATTGGATTCCGACGTTTTTGGAATGATTCCAGCATTTTTGGGCTTTGCCAAATCAAGTAGATTAATCATTAAGGCAAGTTTTATTCTCAGTTTTCTATACAATGCAGTTGGAATTACTCTGGCTGTTCAAGGTCTATTGAGTCCAGTGATTTGCGCTATTTTAATGCCACTGAGTAGTATTTCAGTGGTGGTTTTCACTTCGCTAGCTACTAATGCAGTGGCTTGGAGGAGAGGTCTATTTAACCTAAAACCTAGCTAATATGGAGGTCATCTTTCTATTAATTGCGATTAGTCTTCTTCTGGCCGGTACTTTTCTTTTTTTGTTTTTCAAAGCAATGAAAAGTGGGCAGTTCGACGATGATTATACTCCTTCCGTGAGAATTCTCTTTGAGAATCCTCCAAAAAAATCAACCAAAAAGAATCCATCAACAAAACAAAAATCCTATGAATGACACTACTCTGGAGAGGTTCTACTATGACAATAAAATTGTCAAGTATTTTGGAGCCGCTACTATTATCTGGGGTGTAATAGGGATGCTAGTCGGTGTATTAATAGCCACACAGTTATTTTTACCTGCAGCCAACCTAGGAAATCCCTACACTACATTTGGGCGTATTCGCCCACTTCACACTAATGCTGTGATTTTTGCATTCGTTGGTAATGCGATTTTTGCGGGAGTTTATTACTCCATGCCGCGACTTCTCAAGGCTGCGATGTGGAACAAGAGTCTCAGTTGGTTTCACTTTTGGGGCTGGCAACTCATAATTGTAGCCGCGGTAATTACACTTCCTTTAGGATTTACTTCTTCCAAAGAATACGCTGAATTAGAGTGGCCAATAGATATTGCCATTGCCGTGGTTTGGGTAGCCTTTGGGGTGAATATGATTGCTACTATTCTCAAGCGAAGAGAGCGACATATGTACGTAGCCATATGGTTTTACTTAGCTTCCTTCCTTACGGTTGCAGTGTTGCATATATTTAATTCCTTAGAGCTACCAGTTAGCTTTATGAAAAGTTACTCCGCCTACGCAGGGGTTCAGGATGCGTTGGTTCAGTGGTGGTACGGTCATAATGCAGTTGCATTTTTCCTGACTACTCCTTTCCTCGGGTTGATGTATTATTTCCTTCCGAAAGCAGCGAATAGACCAGTTTACTCCTATAAGCTTTCTATTGTGCACTTTTGGTCCTTGATTTTCCTATACATGTGGGCTGGACCGCATCACTTGCTATACACAGCATTGCCTGAATGGGCCCAAGTGCTTGGGACAGTTTTCTCAGTGATGCTCTTAGCTCCTTCTTGGGGTGGTATGGTGAATGGCCTGCTGACCTTGCGTGGCGCATGGGATAAAGTGGCTACTGATCCAGTGCTGAAATTTATGGTCGTGGCGATCACAGCTTATGGTATGGCGACTTTCGAGGGACCTATGCTTTCCTTTAAAAGTGTAAGTGCTATAGCTCATTATACGGATTGGATTATTGCACACGTGCACATAGGTGGACTTGGTTGGAATGGTTTCTTGACCTTCGGTATGCTTTACTGGATGTGGCCTAGATTGTTTAGAACTAAGATATATTCGACAAAGCTTGCCAATGTTCACTTTTGGTTAGGTGTGATGGGGATCATATTCTACGCTCTACCAATGTATGTTGCTGCGTTGACTCAGTTCTTGATGTTGAGAGAATTTGATGAGATGGGCAAATTGGCTTATGGCAATTTTCTTCAGACAGTAGTGGAATTGGTGCCAATGTATATGTTGAGAGCATTTGGCGGATTAATGTATGTGAGTGGAGCTATCCTTATGGGATACAATATGATTAAGACTGCTCAGCAAGGACAGTTCGCGGAAGAGGAAGAAGATCAGGCTCCAGCACTCGCTAGAAACTACAACCCTAAAGGTGAATTCTGGCATAGAGCCTGGGAGAGAAAGCCTGTATTCTTTGCAGTTTTGGCTACTATAGCGATCTCCATTGGAGGTATAGTAGAGATTGTTCCTACTATTCTGGTGAAGTCCAATATTCCTACTATTAGCTCTGTGAAGCCTTATACTGCATTGGAGTTAGAGGGAAGAGATATTTACATAGAAAATGGTTGTGTAGGCTGTCACTCTCAGATGGTTCGTCCATTTAGATTTGAGACGGAGCGCTATGGGGAATATTCCAAAGCAGGGGAGTTCGTTTACGACCATCCATTCTTATGGGGATCCAAGAGGACTGGTCCAGATTTGCATCGCATAGGAGGTAAATATCCAGACAGCTGGCATTATTTCCACATGGAAGATCCGAGAAGTATGTCTCCAGGTTCATTGATGCCACCATACCCTTGGTTGAAAACTACGGAACTTGATTACTCTGATTTACCAGCAAAAATCAGAACAATGCAGAAGCTAGGAGTTCCTTATCCAGAGGGATATGATCAGCAGGCATCCGCAGACTTAGAAGCTCAAGCGGCGAAGATAGCTGCCGGTCTGGAGGATGCTGGTGTAGCTGTAATGCCAAATACTGAGATAGTAGCCTTGATTGCCTACTTACAGCGTTTGGGGACAGATATTAAAGGAGAATCAACTAGTAAATAATCAGATATATCATGTACAAAGAAGTATTAAGATCGATCGAAGACATAGAAATATTTCCGATTATTTCTCTAGTCATATTTGTCCTGTTTTTCATAGGTATCGCTATTTGGGCGATTAGAATTCCAAAGGAATACATAGATCATATGAGTTCATTGCCAATGGATGATGACAACGAATTAACCGACAAACAGCCATGAAAAAATACTTAACCCTTTTTAGCCTCATTGGGCTGATGGTCTCCCCTTCGGTATGGGCACAAACTGAAGCTTCCTCTGCGGGAATGTTATCAATGGATTCTAATCAAATGGCACTTCTGATCATTATAGGTGTCATCATAGGAGTGATTATTCTACTATTGATATTGATGATTTACCTGATGTCGTTCATTTCAGCTGTTTTCCGTAAGGAAAATCCTGAGTTGGCGGAAGAGACATCATGGTGGGATTCATTCAAAGAGAGATTTGTCACTGGAGATATAGAAGAAGAGCAAGCCAAGGAGAAATTGATGGCAGATCATTCTTATGACGGGATTCAGGAACTGGACAATTTTATGCCGCCTTGGTTGCAATATGTCTTTATTGGTACCATCGTATTTGCCGTAGGATATTATGCGAATTATACGGTTTTCGGTATTGGTATGACTGGCATAGAGGAATATGAAGAAGAGTTGAGGATAGAGGCTATAGCTGCTGAATCTCGAAGTCTTACCGCTGATGCTAGTATAGATGAGACTAATGTGACCTTAGATGATTCTGGCCCTGCACTTGGAGCTGGTAAAACTATCTTCGAAGCAAACTGTGCGGCATGTCACGCTAGTGACGGCGGTGGCGGTGTAGGCCCGAATCTTACAGATAGGTATTGGCTTCATGGAGGTGACATTAAAGATGTATTTGCAGTAGTAAAATACGGAGTGATAGAAAAAGGTATGGCTTTCTGGGAGGATCAATTGAATCCTAAAGAAATCCAAGAGGTGTCGAGTTATATTCTCAGCCTGCAAGGGACTACCCCAGCAGCTCCTAAGGATCCACAGGGTGAGTTGTATTCAGGTGGCTCTACTAGTGAGAGTGAAGCACCTGCCGAATCAATGACTGCGGCTGATACTACTGCTGTAGTGACGCCTGCCGAATAAACGTTTAACTACCGGGGACAAATGTTCCCGGTAGAATTAAAGCCTTGTATCTATTATGGCAAAGAAGAATCCACATTTGAATCCAGATACTTTCCGCGATTCGTTGGCAACAGTCCAAGATGATGGGAAAAGAAACTGGGTTTACCCGAAGAAGATAAAAGGTTTATTTTACAAGTATAGAACGTATTTCTCCTGGTTCCTTCTCGCAATTTTATTCGCAGGGCCTTTCATCCAAGTGGATGGAAGACCATGGTTATTATTCAATATTTTTGAGCGAAAGTTCATCATCTTTGGAGCAGTATTCTGGCCTCAAGATACCTATCTGCTCATTTTTTTATTGCTTATTTTTTTCGTTTTTATTATTCTATTCACTGTAGCCTTTGGGCGAGTCTGGTGCGGTTGGGCATGTCCTCAGACGCTATTCATGGAGATGGTTTTTAGGAAAATAGAATATGCAATCGAAGGTGATGCAAATCAGCAAAGAGCGCTAAATGCTCAAGCTTGGAATACCGAAAAAGTAATAAAGAAGACAAGTAAGATTACGGTTTTCGCAATTATTTCATTGATGATAGGGCATTTGGTGATGGCCTACCTGATTGGAGTGAAGGAAGTGTATACGATAGTCACTCAGCCCCCTTCAGCCAACATGGCGGGGTTTATGGGTTTGCTCGCTTTTTCTGGAATATTCATGTTCGTGTTCACCTGGTTCAGAGAGCAAGCCTGTTTGGTGGTTTGTCCATATGGAAGATTGCAGGGGGTATTGTTGGATAACAATTCCATTAACGTAATGTATGATTACGTTCGAGGAGAACCTAGATCACCTATTCGTAAAAATCAGGAGGAGAATGAAAACAAAGGGGACTGTGTGGATTGTACACTCTGCGTTCAGGTTTGTCCTACTGGAATAGATATCCGAAATGGCATTCAGATGGAATGCGTGAATTGTACTGCTTGTATTGATGCCTGTGATGAGGTAATGTTGAAAGTGGATCGGCCAACTGGCTTAATCCGGTACGCCTCCGAGAATAGTATTCAGCAAGGTTTTCAAAAACTGATAACAAATAAAGTTAAGATTTACATCGCAGTACTGGTTTTGCTAACGATCGCGTTTGTATCGCTAATAGCTACTAGAGATGATATTTCGGCTACGGTGACCAGGTATCCTGGGATGACGTATCAAGAACGGGAGGATGGAATGGTGACTAATCTGTATCAAATCACCTTGATCAATAAAACGTTTGAATCGCAGGAAGTAGAGTTGAAGTCACTTGCTGAAGGGATGGACGTAGAAATCATAGGCGCTCAACATCTGATACTGGAACCACAATCGAAGTATGAAGGCAGGTTCTTCTTGGTAAGGAATCAGAATGAGGTGAAAATAAATCAGGAAAAAGTGGATTTGGCACTATTTCATAATGGGGAGGAAATTGATCAGATTGAAACAAATTTCACTGCACCAATAAAATAAATCTAATTTATTAAAGAAGGGAAAGATGGATTGGGGAAAAGGAATATTGTTGACAATTATAGGTTTTGTAGCGCTGATCATGACTTTGGTGGTGATATCGGTGAGGATGGACGGTATAGAGTTAGTCACTGAAAACTACTACGAGGAAGAAATAAAGTATCAGGACAGAATAGACCAAACTAATCAGGCGTCCAGTCTGGACAAAGAGGTAATCTCCTATGATGCGCAGAATAAATCAGTGCTTTTAGACTTGCCTAACGGCAGCGAAGCTATGCTGCACTTATTTAGGCCATCCGATTCATCATTGGATCAGGAATTAGCGGTGAGTGTCACAGAAATCGGAAAAACTTCGGTGTCACTCCTTCAGCTGAAATCGGGCTATTGGAGAGTGAAACTCAGCTGGAATGTGGATGGAGTAGATTATTACGAGGAGAAAAAAATAACTATTTAAATGCTCTGGACAGCCTTTTTGCTAGGTTTTCTTGGCTCATTCCATTGTGTTGGAATGTGTGGACCGATTGCTCTGGCTGTGGGAGGTAAAAACAATTCCTCTTTTTTTTATCACAAAATCCTATACAATATTGGCCGAAGCCTTACCTATGCCATGCTTGGCTTGATCGTAGGAAGTTTAGGCTTCTCTTTATCTTTGGCGGGAGTGCAGCAAGGTTTTTCGATTGCCATGGGTGTTCTAATATTGATTTTGGCCCTTAGTTATAAAAATGCTGATCGATTTTTAACAATTCCAGCTTTGTCAGGCATAGTAATTTGGATCAAGAGGCAACTGAATCGATTTCTAAAAGCTGGTGGAGCCTTTGCTTTTTTCGCAACTGGTTTGGCTAATGGACTTCTGCCCTGCGGAATGGTTTATATGGCTCTCATGGCTGCTCTAGCATTTCAAAGTCCACTTTTAGGTGCTACTTACATGTTCTTTTTTGGGATTGGAACGATCCCCATGCTACTTGTATTGATGTATTCTGGAAGTTTAATTTCCCTCAAAACCAGACAAAATTTTCAGAAAGCTATTCCTTACCTAGGGGCTATGATAGGTATACTTTTTATTTTTCGTGGACTTGGCTTAGGGGTTTTCTTTAGCCCGAATCTTCAAGTGTTTGATTATGGAAGTGCACAGGTAGAGATTACCATGTGTCCTTAAATCGTTTTGCTGAATAGAACTTTTTTGCTTTGATTTTCTGCTAGCCTAAGATCAAATTGAGAGCAGATATTTCTGATAACTTTCATTCCTGGTTCGGATACAGTGATTTCATCATCGTTAATAGCTAGAAGCCCATCTTTTTCCATGTCTTTGAGGGTCATTAGCTGATCATCTGAAAGTCTCTCAGAAACTTCTCTGGGAATTCTAGCCTGCTTTCTACAAATCAAATTTTGAATTACCTCCCTAACTATAATATCCAACTTAGTTTGAATATGCCCTTTCTGAATTGCAAAAGTATCTTTCATCACGAAGGACTCATATTTACTAATGTGCTTTTCATTTTGGGCATAAGCGTAGTAGATATCGCTAATGCTGCTGGCTCCTAATCCAATAAGGATTTTAGAAGGCAACGTGGTATATCCCATGAAATTTCTGTGCAAGTCACCGTTGTTTTTGGCCAGAGTAAGGGGATCATTGGGTAGAGCGAAATGATCCATCCCAACTTCCACATATCCCATTTTCAGCAAAAGTGATCTTCCAAATTCATATAAATCACTCTTTTCTGAATCACTCGGGAGGAATTTTTCGAAGCTTTTCTGTGCAGGAAATGCACTAGTTAAGTGTGCGTAACTATAAAATGCAATACGATCCGGTCTTAATTGATAAACCTTACTGAAAGTTTCCCCCATGGTTTCTACGGTTTGATGTGGCAGACCATAGATTAAATCATAATTGATGGATGTGTAGCCTAAAATCCGTGCGGAATCAGTGGCATGTTTTACTTTTTCGAAAGGCTGCATTCTATGAATTGCCGTTTGTACCCGTACATCAAAATCTTGAATGCCGTAACTGACACGATCGAAACCTAAATCATGGAGAGTTTTTAAGTGTTCAAAAGTTGTGTTGTTAGGATGGCCTTCAAAGCTAAACTCTGCGTTAGTTGTGATTTCAGCGCCATCAAGTAGAGACGAGATCAGGTGTTGAAGATAGGATGGTTCAAAGAATGTTGGGGTTCCTCCGCCAAGGTGTATCCCCGCAATTTTTGGCTTTCCGGTAAAGATCAGCTTGTATTTATTCCATTCAGCTAACAGTGCTTGAATATATGGATCTTTGACACCATTGTTTTTTGTGATCCGCTTGTTGCATCCGCAATAGGTACACAAGCTCTCGCAAAAGGGCAAATGAATATAAATGGATATGCCTTCTTCACTTCCAAACTCCTGAAATGCCTTTTTTACAAGTTCACTCCATTCGGAAGTATCCAGGTTGTTTTCCCACAGAGGGACAGTAGGATAGGATGTGTATCGGGGAGCTTGACTATTGTATTTTTTAAGTAGTTCGGCTGGTAGTTGCATAAGAAATTGCTTTATGCAAACTAAGCTTGTTTTCACATTTCTTCAGATGATGAGTGAAAGCCTCAAATGTGACTAATATCATCTTATTTTTAATTGCAGACCTGAAATTTTGCTGATTGAAGATTAATCCAAAAGGAAATTGTTTAAGAAACTACTCTTAAGACCTAACCAAACGAAGAAAAACATCAAACCCCAGAAGAGATAAGTTCTATAGTAATCTGCTGTTTCCTTGTAGCGGTTTTCGATCACTTCGGTTTTTTCCAGGGTGTCAATTCTATCGAAAATCGAAACTAAAGTTCCAGCGTCAGAAGCTCTGAAAAACTCTCCATTTCCAATTTTAGCTATTTCTCGTAAGGTGGATTCATCCAAGTAACTTTCTACCATCTGAGGTCGACCAAAGAAGTCTGTGCCGTAAGGAACGAGTCCATCCTTGCCCATCGCAATGGTGTAGATCTTAATGTCCAAGGCAGAGGCTAGGTTTGCTGCAAAAAGTGGGTCCACATTTCCGGCATTGCTCTCACCATCACTCAATAAAATCATGACTTTCGATGCAGATTCCGATTCTTTCATTCGGTTTGTCCCTGATGCCAATGCAGAACCTATAGCTGTTCCTTTTGCTTCCATCATGCTAAAAGAAATCTCATTGACAAGGTCAGTGAGTAATTCATAATCATTGGTCAATGGAGCGAGGGAATAAGCTTCTCCAGCGAATACAACCATTCCTATTCGATCTCCAACTCTGCCGTTGATGAATTCAATAGCCGTTGCTTTGGCTGCTTCGAGTCGATTAGGCGTGAAATCCTGTAAGTCCATGGATTCCGAAATATCCAATACCAACATGATGTCTATGCCTTCTGTAAATTGCTCTACGCGCTCATTACTTCGCTGCGGGCGAGCCAAAGCCACGACTAGCATGATCAGGAATAGGTAAAAGAAGCCTGCAGGTATGAGTCGTAAATATGTCCAAGGATTGTTGTTTGCTACACGTTTCGGTAGGGAAAGTTCCAATACTGGGTTTTTCAGGAATTTGACGAATGTCCTGAAAAGCATGACCACAGGAATAATCCAGATCAGATTCAGTAAAATCGGATTTTGCCATTCGTAGCTTTTGAAGGTCTCAGGCTGAAACCAAGACCAGCTAAAGAATTCAGACAGCTGCTCTCTCATGGGTGGTTTTGGTTTGTTTTTCCTGATAATTTTCTCTTGCCACTTCTAATAAATAGGTAGTAGCTTCCTCACTTTTCGAAGACTCACCTGCGTAAATAATCAAATCGATTGCTCGGAGAGCTTTGAAGATCTCTACGTTATCCATTCTTTCTCCGATTTCGCTAGATGTCCACTCCTTTACCGGAAGCTTAGTGATGCTTTCCATATAGCCTTTCCAAAGTCCAATGACTTCATCAGCTGCTTCAATAGATGGGTTTTCTGATAGCAGAGCAGTCTGAGTTTTCCATCTTTTTTCAAATTGAGCCCAGCGTCTTTTCTCTCTTCTTTCTTTCCAATACTCTTGGATTTTATCTGCAAAAAGGAAGTAAAGTACTCCTAACAGAACTAGAATAACTCCAAGAATTATTCCGATGATAATCCAATTGAAGGACTTTTCAAGTGTCTGATAGATGTTGTTTTCCTGAAACACCAACTGCTCAGGAATACTATCTAACGTAAGTTTCAACTTGAGTTCAGCTTCCAGAGGATAGTGAACTATACTGTCATATCGTGCCAGTTCGTACACTGGCAAAGTCAAGTAAGAACTTGGATCTAGCGAAAAATTAGATAAATAATATACCGTGCTATCTTGAGTGATACTCTCCTCTGTATGAGATATGAATGTTTTCTTTTCCAGTAAAACCAACGGAGAAAAATCAAACGTAGAATCTGGAAATATAATCTGAACCGACTCGGGGTAGGACGCTTTTAACACATAACCTACACGCTCACCTAGCTTGGCTGAATCCTGCATGAAGTAGCCATCCACGGTGATTTGCTGAGCATTGCTCAGAACTGGAATCAGGAGAAATAAAAAGAGTTTGAGCGCTTTACCCACGTTTCATGCTTTTGTTTCGGTACTTAAATAACTCTAGAAGTGGACCTACTATGTCCTGAGTGGTATCGATAGCTAGGTAGTTTATTTGGTTCTTTTTGCAAATAGTTTTTAAATGCTCTCGCTCGGAAGTAAAGGTATCTGCAATTTTTTTAGAAAAGCTTCCAAAGGCAGTATTCACCCAAGTAGTTTTCCCTTTTTCTTTATCAAAAACAGGAATAATTCCCAATGAAGGCAAAGCTGACTCACGAGGATCTGTAAGCTGTATTGCCACGACATCATGACGCTCTGCAAGCGCTCTGAATGGCCGCTCATATCCTTCATCAATGAAGTCAGAAATGATCACGATCACAGCTCTTTTCTTGATCAAATTCAGTGCAAACATGAACATGGAGTTCAAATCTGTTTTCAAAGAATTGTTTTCATGGTTAAATATGCCACGAATCATTTTCACACCTTGCTTGCTACCTTTCGAAGGAAGGATCAGTTTTTCCTTTTGATCCGAATAACTGATCAGTCCGACTTGACTTCCTTCAAATACTGCGGCCAAAGTCAATACACCTGCGATGATCTTTCCCTGATCGATCTTCTTGTTTCCTGGCTGACCAATATCCTGGCTACCGCTGATGTCTAAAAGAAAGAAAACCGACTGTTCTTTGTCTTCGCGAAACGTTTTGACAAAAGTTCCGTGTCCCTTAGCAGATACCTTCCACTCAATCGTACGAATGTCGTCGCCATACTGGTAAGGACGGAGATCGTCAAACTCCAATCCAGACCCTTTAAAGAGCGACTGGTATTCTCCTTGTAGGTGATTATTAGCCACCTTTCGGATCATGACTTCGTATTTTCTGAGCTTGCTGAATAATTCGTTCATGAATGGTGATTTGAACGGCCTAAGTTATGCTTCTAAGCTGAATTATAAAATTTCAGTTACATGAAGGGTGGGGAGATTTTCCGTTAAAAAAACCTAATTTTGAGCTGTGAAAAGATTTCTGATACTAAGTTTTTGCCTCCTTTCCCTAGGAAGTTGTGGATCTGGCAATAAGCCAGCAGGTTTATTGTCTGAGGATAAGATGGTAGAGGTACTGATAGATATACATATTACTGAGGGGCTTACGGGTGCAATTCCTGTTTCCTACGACTCATCTAAGGTGTTATATAATTTACTTGAAATGGATGTTTTTCTTAAACATCAGGTGAGTGATTCAGTTTTCACACAAAGTATGTTGTACTACCTTCAAGATCCCGCTCAGATGGAGCAGATTTATTCTCGTGTGGTTGATTCTTTAGTAGTAAGAGAATCTTCCGGAGGAGTTTTAGACCAATTCTAATGCTATACCCACGCAATCTCGAACAAAAAGTAAATTTTCTAAAGGTTAAAGAGCTACTCAAGACGGAGTGTACTTCTCTTCTTGGACAGCAGTACATTGATCGCTTGGTGTTCTCTTCTGACTATAATTTGGTTACCAAGTTACTAGATCAGACGGAGGAATTTCGCCAGATCTTAATTTCAGGCGAGCTTTTCCCCTCTTCCAATTTCACCAACCTTAACCCTTATTTAGAGAAAGCTAAGTTGGAGAATGCTTTTCTTGACGTGGAGGATTTTTATGAGATAAAGCTTTCCCTGGAAACACTCAGAAGCTGTGTTTCTTTTTTCCAGAAAAGAGGAGAAGATTACCCTGTCTTGAGCCAATTATTAGGCTTGCTGATGGATCTTGATATGAGCTTGCTCAAAGCCATCGAGTTGATTATCGATGAAAAAGGCAAAATGCGAAGCAATGCAAGTAAGGACTTGCAGCTAATCAGAAGTCAGATTATTTATGAAGAAAGCCGCTTGCGCAAAGTAATGGAGCGGGTTTTCAAAGAAGCCAGAGCGAAAGGACTAACGCCAGAGGATTCTGCTATTACTGTACGGTCAGGAAGATTAGTGATCCCTGTAGCTGCTGAAAACAAGCGGAAACTTCGTGGCTTTATTCATGATGAATCAGCAACAGGGCAGACGGTTTTCATGGAGCCTGAGGAAGCTTTGGATATCAATAATGAAATCCGAGATCTCGAATACATGGAACGTCGGGAGATTATAAAGATCCTGACTCAGCTGACAGATAAAATCCGGCCTGCTATCCCAGCTTTAAGAAAGGCAACTAATTTTCTTGGCTTGATGGATTTCATTCGTGCCAAAGCAAAATTTGCCCAGAAGACAGATAGTTGCAGACCTGAAATCACTAAGGAAAGGCAATTAACCTGGACTAAGGCAAGGCATCCAATTTTGGAGATGGCGCTAAAGACCCAAGGGAAAAGTATTGTCCCTCTTGATGTGAAACTAAGCGGCCATGAGCGATTGCTGGTCATCTCAGGTCCAAATGCCGGAGGAAAGTCTGTGACACTTAAAACTGTTGCTTTGCTGCAGTATATGCTTCAGTGTGGAATATTGATACCAGTTCATCCTGATTCCAAAAGCTCACTCTTCGATAATTTCTTTATCGACATAGGTGATGAGCAAAACCTGGAGAATGACCTGAGTACCTACAGTTCTCACCTGATGAGTATGAAGCATTTTTCGCTATTCTCCAATAAGAAAACCATTCTCTTCATTGATGAATTTGGTACTGGGACGGAGCCGCAGTTTGGTGGAGCGATCGCTGAATCCATTCTTTTGGCATTGAATAAATTAGGTGCCTATGGAGTGCTCACCACCCACTATGGTAATTTGAAGCAAATCGCCAATAAGAATCAGGGAATGGTGAATGGTGCCATGCGCTATGATGTGGATAAATTAGAGCCCCTCTATCAGCTTGAAATTGGTAAGCCAGGTTCTTCATTCGCTTTGGAGATAGCGTCGAAAATCGGTATCCCAAAGGAGATTTTGAAATATGCCAAAGAGCAAATCGGTGAGGAGCGAGTTCGCTACGATAGATTGCTCACGCAGGTGGAGAATGAGAAAAACCAGTACGCTACTTTGCTCGCCGATGTCAAAGCTAAGGAGCGCTTGCTGAAAACGAGACTTCAGGAATACAATGACCTGAAAGAGACCATGGAAAATACCAAAAAGCGGTATATCCAAGAAGCAAAGCAGGAGGCTAAGCAGTTGCTAGATCAAGCAAACAAGAAGATTGAGGCGACTATTCGTGAGATCAAAGAAGGCAAGGCTGAGAAGGAAGCTACGAAGCAGGTTCGAAAGGATCTGGAAGAATTCAAGGAAAAAGTAAAGCCTGAGAAGAACATTGTAAAAGCACCGGAGATTAAGGTCTTGACAGGCAAGATCGCAATAGGAGATTGGGTGCGAGTGAAAGACAATGGGGCCATAGCCGAAGTGCTGAGTATTAAAGGCAATGAGCTGGAGGTTTCTATCGGCGAGCTCAAATCCAAGGTTAAACTTTCGAGATTGGAGAAAATATCGCAAGGCGAAGTCAAGAAGGAAAAGAAAGCTGCTGTGTCTCGAAGTGGATACAATACCAATGAGAAAATGATGGATTATTCCCTCAACCTAGATATCAGAGGTAAAAGAGGTGAAGAAATTCTCCACTTGATCCAGACATTTGTCGATGAAGGTTTTATGCTGGGTTTGAAAGATCTGCGTATAGTTCACGGCAAGGGCAACGGAATACTAAGGGATTTGACGCGTAATTTCCTGAGAGACATGAGCCAAGTCCAGCATATGGAGGATGAGCATGCAGATCGAGGAGGAGCAGGAGTCACCTTAGTGACCTTAAAATAAAAAGTAAAAGGGAGCATTAATGCTCCTTTTTTTTGGTGTGAGTGGTTTTTAAATCTATAGCTTTCGCAAATTAAAGGTATAGCTTCCTGCTACGGCCGTAACACCATTGACTCTAGCATTAGGAGCTGGTATAGTAAATGTCAAAATCAAATTATCATTATTCCGAGTAAAAGAGATCTCTCTTCCAGCGGCTGGTTTGATGCCAGAAAGCATGAATTTATCGAAATTAAGTCCTGCAAAACTCCAAGTGCCTGATGTGTCGAAAAGGTCATTATTGTTTTTGGAGGTGAAAGTTTTGGAAGAACCTGATTTTAATGCCAATTCAAATCCAGTATACAAGTCAGTGACTGCAGTTCCATCACGAAGTACAGTTCCTCCTCCGGTCAATCCCCAGGTTCCAGTCAAGGCTTCAATTGCAGTCTCCTCAGCCGTCTTCTGTGGCGGATCTGGCATAGGATCATCTCCACCGCAACTTTGAATTGCAATCATGGCAAAGGCCAAAATGAATAATCTGAAAAAGTTTGATTTCATGGTCTTAACAATTAATTCCTATAGAATTAAAGATAGGAATTTAAGTTTAAAGCTAGTACTTACTTAAAGTCTTCGAGCGTGATTTTTTGTTCACAAAAAGTGTATTCTCGCGGCTCATTAGAGCAAATCACCAAAATTCTGTTTTTGCCATATTCCCTCATCATTTCTTGATACCAATCTATTCCTTTCTTGTCGAGATTAGAAGTGGGTTCATCAAGTAATATTAAAGGAACATCAGAAAAAAGCGCCAAGCCTAATTTAAGTCGCTGTTTCATTCCAGAGGAGAATTGTCCTACGGCTTTTGAAGCGTGTTGAGAAAGGTAGAGATGCTCGATGATTTCTTTAGATGAAATCCCATCTAATGGCTTTTTGAACTTGAAATGGAAATCGAGTAATTCTTCCAGACTGAACTCTTCTGGCACTTCCATATAAGGTGCAGAAATACTCAAATAGGAAAACCAATCAGTTTCTGAGATTGGTTTTCCGTCAAGTATATAGTCGATTTTACCGGAGGAGATCGGGATCGAGCCACTTAGGCATTTCAGCAAAGTAGATTTACCTGATCCATTACTTCCAGTTATAGCGAGGGAATTCCCTTGAGATAGCTCAAGGTTTAGATTTTTAAAAATCCATTCGTATTGGAAGCGCTTTGAAGCTTCTTCTAAGTGGATTTCCAGCATAGTTAATTGATGTATCCCTTCATCACACCACGTTCAGAAGAGCGAATGAAATTCAATATTTCATCTCTTTCTTTGGTAGCAGGTAGATTAACTTCAATTTCTTCCAATGCACGGCTATTGTTCATGCTGTTAAGGAAAAGGTAGCGGTATACCTCTTGAATGTGGGAGATAGACTCGCTAGAAAAGCCTCTTCTTCGAAGTCCTAGGGAATTAACGCCTGCATACGAAAGTGGCTCACGCGCAGCTTTAGTAAATGGAGGTACGTCTTTTCTTACCAAAGAGCCTCCGGATATCATAGCGTGCATTCCGATTTTCACAAATTGATGCACTGCACTTGATCCACCTACAATCGCCCAATCATCAATGGCAACATGACCTGCTATCTGTACAGAGTTAGCAATAATGACATGGCTTCCTATCACACAATCGTGTGCTACATGGACATAAGCCATTAGTAGGCAGTGACTTCCGATGACGGTTGTTTGTTTTTCTACAGTCCCTCTGCTGATTGTAACACACTCTCTAATAGTCGTGTTATCACCGATCATTACAGTAGAGTCTTCACCTTGGAATTTTAGATCTTGAGGAATTCCTGCTATTACGGCACCTGGAAAAATTTTGCAGTTTTTTCCAATAGATGCACCAGAAAAAATAGTAACATTTGGTCCGATCCAAGTATTATCACCAATAGTAACATTCTCGCCGATCATAGTGAATGGATCGATATGAACATTTTTTCCTATTGTTGCTTTTGGGTCAATATGAGCTAATGGGCTGATCATGATTCTTTTCGGGTTATGCTTGCTGTCATTACGGCCTCACATACTAGGGTATTTCCGACATAAGCCTCACCACGCATTTTTGCTATACCTCTTCTTATCGGGGCCAAAAGTTCACATTTAAAAATTAGAGTATCACCAGGAAGAACCATTTTTCTAAACTTACAGTTTTCGATTCCCAGAAAATAAGTCCAGTAATTTTCTGGATCATCCACTGTACTCAATACTAAAATACCGCCTGTTTGAGCCATAGCTTCTACTTGCAATACACCTGGCATTACTGGATTAGAAGGGAAATGACCCATAAAAAACGGTTCGTTTATAGTTACATTTTTCACTCCCGCTACTACTGTATCATCTAAATAGATGATTTTATCAAGTAACTGGAATGGATATCTATGCGGTAAAATACTGCTTATCTGGTTGATATCCATTACTGGAGGAAGTCTTGGGTCGTAATATGGAATGTGCGAAGTCGAGGACTTCTCCATAGCACGCTTTATTTTTTTAGCGAAGGCTACATTAGCTGCATGCCCTGGTCTAGCTGCCAAAATTTGAGCTTTTAGCGGTCTTCCAACCAAAGCCAAATCTCCCACTACGTCAAGTAATTTGTGCCTTGCTGGCTCATTTCGGTAGCGAAGATCAACATTGTTTAAAATGCCTTCTTTCTTTACTTCAACTTTTGGCTTATTAAACATCTTAGCCAGATTGACTAATTCTGCTTCTTCTACTATTCTATCCACCACTACGATGGCATTATTCAAATCTCCACCCTTGATGAGGTTAGAGTTATATAGCATTTCTAATTCGTGCAAAAAGCAAAAAGTACGACACGAAGCAATTTCTGATCTGAATTGACCGATGTCAGTGATAGAGGCATGCTGACTTCCCAAAACAGGGGAGTTGTAATCAACCATCACTGTCACGCGGTAATTATCGGTAGGCAGAGCTACCATTTCTACTTCGCGTGCGGTGTCTTTATATTGGATACTCTCTTGTACTTCGTAGAATCTACGAAGTGCATTTTGCTCTTCTAGACCAGCCTCTTCTAAAACCTCTATAAACTGAATAGAGGATCCATCCATAATAGGAGGCTCTGGGCCGTCCAATTGAATAAGCACGTTGTCAATCTCTAATCCAACTAAAGCTGCTAAAACGTGCTCTACGGTGTATACCCGAGCACCATTTTGTTCCAAGGTAGTTCCTCTAGATACATCTACAACCAGGTCGCAATCTGCATCTACAGTAGGTCTGCCTTCCAGGTCAATACGCTGAAATTTATATCCGTGATTTGGGGGTGCAGGTAGAAATGTCATGTTTGAAATGACGCCCGTGTGGAGACCCACTCCGGATAATTCCACCTGTTTTTTAATGGTGTGTTGTTTTACTTTCATCTGATTTTTGAACCGTTCAGCAAGCTAAAGGCTGCAAATTTACTGCTTTTTTTCTAGTTCTCTTATGCGGTCTTCTATTGAGCCCAGCTTTTTGAAAAGTGAATAGGACTTGAGAAAATTTTTCATGTCAAATCCAATGTATCCAAATAAGGTTGTGCCTGGGGTGGGGATAGACTTACTAACGCCTGTATTGGCACCTATTGTGGTGTTGTCTGCGATTTTTATATGGCCTACGATTCCAGCTTTACCTGCTATTACACAGTTTTTCCCAATTTCTGTTGAGCCTGAAATCCCGGTTTGTGAAGCAATGACCGTGTTCTCACCAATGATTACATTATGGGCGATTTGAACCATGTTGTCTATTTTCGCGCCTTTTTTAATCAGCGTTGATCCCATAGTAGCACAATCAATCGTGCTATTTGCGCCTACACTTACATTGTCCTCTAGAATTACATTTCCTATTTGTGGGATTGCTTTGTAGGTGCCGTCCTGTTGCGGTGCAAAACCAAATCCATCTGAACCGATGACCGCTCCTGGATGGATTTCACAATTATTACCAATAATGGTATCTGCACAGATTTTTGCGCCAGTATGAATTATAGTATTATCACCTATCTGCACACGATCTCCTATGTGCACATGGCTGTAGAGTTTTACTGACGTTCCGATTTTGCAATTTTTCCCTATATAAGAAAATGCTCCGCGGTAGGCATGTTCACCCATCTGAGAACTAGAGTCCATATAGGAAGGTTCTTCGATTCCCACTACGCTGCTTTTCATCATCATAGCGTAAGCTTCTAAAAGCATGGTGAATCCTGTGTAGGCATCTTCAACCCTAATTAAATTAGTTTTCAGGGGTTTGGTAGGGACAAAGGTGTTGGATACAATTACTGCTGTAGCCGCTGTCTCATAGATGAAAGGAGTATATTTTTCATTCGCTAAAAAACTTATTCCTCCAGCCTTACCTTCTTGGATTTTATCCAAGCGCGATACTTTTTGGTTTTCATCGCCTTCTACTTTTCCCTGTAGGATTTCAGCAACTTGTCCGAGGGTAAATTCCATAAACAATATAAACGGAGTTAATAATTTAAATTTAGGCTTTTAGCCTTACATACGTAATGTTTCTCCACGATTTTACTCATGACTTTTATATTCGGTAGGTCAGCAGCCTGAGCTACATCAATTACCTTTCCCTTTTTTGTCAAAATATTAATTCTGTCCTTGGCTAGGTAACCATAGTTACTCACAGCGCCATGTGAGAAGAAATAGTCAAGATCTTCAGTTGGTATTTGAAGCTTGGCTATGGTCTTTTCTTTTAAATGTGCTATTTCTTCTGGTGAAAATGGCTCATTTGTTAAATTGATCTTGAAAAGATTTCTAGTCAAAAACATCTGCGAAATATTTCTTAACACATAATCTGGGTGATTTTTCCAAAGCTTTACAGCGCCCCAGATATCCAAATCATCCATTTCGAGAAACAAGCGCAAAAGGTCCGGATTAGTTCGGAAATCAGATAATGTAGGGTCATTCTTTAGAAAGAAGTCAAATTCCTCTGTCACCGTAAAATGATCTCCAGATTGACGAAGAAATTTGGCACGTTGGATCAGCTTAATTAGCATTTTCTCAGCACTGACCGTGGTTTTATGCAGGTAAACTTGCCAATACATAAGGCGGCGTGCACTTAGAAAATTTTCTATAGAATAGATTCCTTTTTCCTCAATTACAACTTGATCATTTTTCACGTCCATCATTTTGATGATACGGTCAGCACCAATAGTTCCTTCGGAAACACCAGTGAAAAAACAATCGCGTTGCAGGTAATCTAGCCTATCAATATCTAATTGGCTGGATACCAGCTGATGAAAGAATTTTCGCTCGTACTTATTCTTAAATATTCTTAAAGGAAGGTCTAGTTTGCCACCAAACTCCTGATTAAGGAGTTCAATAATTAAAAGGGAAAGCTCCTCATGGGGTACGCCCTTGAGGAGGCTATATTCTAAGGCATGCGAAAAAGGTCCATGCCCAATGTCATGCAGAAGAATTGCGATTAGTGCCGCTTCATATTCTTCATCTGTGATTTCAGTGCCTTTTATTCGTAGATTGTCTAGCGTAATGCTCATCAGATGCATCGCCCCAATCGCGTGATGAAATCGGGTATGGAGAGCGCCGGGATAGACAAAATCAGTCAAGCCCAGTTGCTTTATTCTCCGCAATCGTTGAAAATAAGGATGGTCAATAATCGTAAAAATCAACTCGCTAGGGATCGTGATAAATCCGTAAACCGGGTCGTTTAATATCTTCTGGCTTTTCAAGGACGCCTTTTTTGTTTGGCTCAAAAGTAATTATAATTTTAAAAGAAACGGAACCTGAGATGTCTCAAAAATTCAAGATACTATGGGCAGACGATGAAATCGACTTGCTCAAACCACACATTCTTTTTCTCGAACAAAAGGGATATGAAATAACTACGGTTAATTCCGGGGTAGATGCCATAGAGGAAGTAGAGCAGAAAAATTTCGATGTAATTTTTCTCGATGAAATGATGCCTGGTATGACTGGCCTAGAAACACTGCAACAAATCAAGCAGATGAAGCCTCAGGTGCCTGTTGTGATGATTACCAAAAGTGAGGAGGAACACATTATGGATGATGCGATCGGTGGGAAAATTGCCGATTACCTGATCAAGCCTATCAATCCAAGCCAGATTTTGCTTTCTGTAAAGAAGCTACTTCAAAACAAGCAGTTGATTGACGAGCGTACTACGCAGAGTTACCAGCAGGATTTCATGAATATCAGTATGGCATTTGATGATGCTGAAGACCATCAAGATTGGGCAGATATCTATCGAAAGCTGACCTATTGGGAAATGCAGATCGATGACACTGAAAATAAAAACATGCTTCCTGTGTTAGAATCACAGAAAATTGAAGCAAATGCAAATTTCTCCAAATTCATCAAAGAGAATTACTTGAGTTGGATGGAGGAGAAAAACCCTGAGAAGCCATTACTTTCTCATCAGGTGATGAAGCAAAAAGTTTTCCCTCATATCAAAGAGAAGAAGCCACTATTCTTTATCGTGATAGATAACTTCAGATTGGACCAATGGGAAGATATAGAGTCTATTATTTCTCCTTATTTCAATATCAAAGACAAGGGTACCTACTATAGCATATTGCCAACGACTACAGCGTTTGCTAGAAACGCACTGTTTAGCGGAATGATGCCGATGGACATGGCCAAATCTCATCCCGAATTCTGGGAAGATGAAGATTCTGATGAGGGTAAAAATAATTTCGAAGAAGAATGGTTGAAGATCAATTTGGAGAAAAACAGACTTCCAATTAAGTCAAGCTACAATAAGATTATTCAGACACATCAAGGAAAAGCGGTCCTAGAGCAGTTTCATACATTTCTTCAGAATGACCTGAATGTTCTGGTATATAACTTTGTGGATATGGTTTCTCATGCGAGAACGGATATGAAGATGATTCGTGAATTGGCTCCAGATGAGTCAGCCTATAGATCGTTGACGACTAGTTGGTTTGAGCATTCCTCCTTGTTTGAGCTACTGAAAAAGATCCATGACGCTGGAGCCGAAGTGATTATTACCACGGATCATGGTACTAAGCGGGTAAACAAGCCGTACCGAATCATCGGTGATAAAAATGTAACTACAAATCTTCGCTACAAGCAAGGGAAGAACTTGAATTTCGAAGCAGGGAAAGTCTTTGAAATCAAAAAACCTGAGGACGCGAAGTTACCTAGATTAAATGTTTCCTCTACTTATGTGTTTGCTGTGGAGGATTATTTCTTTGCATACCCGAATAATTACAATTATTATGTGAACTTCTACAAGGATACTTTTCAGCATGGAGGTGTATCTTTGGAGGAAATGATCATTCCGATCGTTCATTTGTCACCAAAATAATTGAGCATTTGACCCAGTTCACTTACGAGCTAGACGAGATAGAAAAGGCGGCGAAAGTTGTGATTGAAACAGCTGCTGATGAAAAGGTATGGATATTTCAAGGCGATATGGGTGCGGGTAAGACCACGCTTATAAAGGCTCTCTCTAAAGCCTTTTCAGTCACAGACCAAGTGAGCAGTCCTACTTTTGGTATTGTAAACCATTATGAAAATCAAGGTGGTGGAATTTTTTACCACTTTGATTTTTATAGGATGGATGACCCTACAGAAGCCTTGGATATCGGAATAGAAGAGTATTTTTATAGTGGAAATTATTGCTGGTTAGAATGGGCTGAAAAAATAGCTGCATTTTTGCCTGAGAAATTTCTACTTGTTCGAATCATCAACGATTCTGAAACGCAACGAACCCTGACCTTACAACATATCCAAGATGCCAGCTGAAATAGATCAACTTACTGCTGTGGGACTAATCCCAAAAGAATCGCCAGCTAAGGTGAGAAAGAATGACTATACCCTAGTGGTGGGACTTCCTAAAGAGAGATCCACTCAGGAGAAGCGAATTGTTATTACGCCTGAATCGGTAGGTTTGCTTTCAAACAACGGCATCAGCGTAGTAGTTGAGGCAGGAGCTGGTCTACAATCTAAATTCACTGATCAGGATTTTTCTGATGCTGGCGCCAAAGTGACTAGTTCTAAAAAAGAAGTTTTTGAGTCGGATGTTGTGCTTAAAATAGATCCGCCTACGCAAGAAGAGCTAGAATACATGAATCAGGGAAGTTGCCTGATGTCGGCGCTGCAGCTCGAAGGTCAAGATCAAGAGTTTATCCAAACGCTGAATAGAAAGAAAATCACCGCTGTTGCTTTTGAGTATTTGGAAGACAAAGTAGGAGGAATGCCGGTAGTGAGGGCAATGTCAGAGATTGCAGGGAGTACAGTGATGCTCATTGCGGCTGAATATCTCTCTAGCGAAAACAATGGTAAGGGGTTGATTATGGGAGGCGTGACTGGAGTCCCACCGACTCAAGTAGTGATCATAGGGGCTGGAACTGTTGCTGAGTATGCAGCCAGAACCGCATTGGGTTTAGGAGCTAACATTAAGGTTTTTGACAATCATATCTATAAACTTCGAAGACTCAAGCAGCTACTTGGTCAACAGATCTATACTTCAACAATTGATAATTTCAGTCTTAATCAGGCTCTGTCAGAAGCTGATGTGGTCATCGGAGCTTTACGAGCAGAAAAGGGGAGGAATAAAATTGTAGTATCTGAAGAAATGGTGGCTAATATGATGCACGGAAGTATCATCATCGATGTAGCTATTGATGAGGGAGGATGCATTGAGACAGGGAAAATGACTTCTCACGATGAGCCAGTCTACCAAGTTCATGATATAATTCATTATTGCGTTCCCAACATTGCTTCACGTGTGGCAAGAACTGCCTCTTATTCCTTGAGCAATATTTTTACGCCTATCATCCTTCAAATGGCAGACCTAGGCGGTGCCGAAGAAATGATTTTCAACTATAAATGGTTTTTGAGGGGAGTGTACACCTATAGAGGGAGCTTAACAAATGCCTATATGGGTAGGAAGTTTGGCATTAGCCATAAGGAATTGCAGCTATTACTTGCTGCTAGGTATTAACTTATGAAAGTAAGTTTTGTCTCAGGATAAATTCCAGCTGATCATTGGATTTGATCAGCGCTTGAGTCAATTTTTCATTTTCTCGGCGAAGCTGATAGATTTCAAAAGCATTTTTGATCACCGTTCGTAAGTAATCTTCCTCCCAAGGTTTGGTCAGGTAGTGATAAACTTGTCCTTTGTTGATCGCATCAATAACCGCTTGGATATCTGTGTATCCTGTCAATAGAATACGGATAGGATGCGGATAAATAGGAATGATAGATTCTAAGAATTCCACGCCAGTTTCGCCTGGCATTCTTTGATCTGTAATGATAATGTCAACTTCTTGAGTTTCTAGGGTTTCACGCGCAACATTCGCATCTATAGCCAAGAAAATTGTGTAATCTCTTCTAAAAGTAGCCTTAAATGCTTGAAGATTATTTTCTTCATCATCTACGTAAAGGATCTTGATTTTTTCCTGCGGTGTGCCTTCCATTCCACAAATTTGATTAAAATCGATTGATACATTACAATTTAAAGACTCTTTTCTTAAAAATAAACTCGTCTAAACTTAATTAGTATTTAATAAGCTGTTGATACTCACTCAAAATACTATATTTAAGCATGAGTAAAATAAAAACTAAATAATTGGACTTATAACTGAAAAAACTAACTTTACCCAGTTTTTATCACCCCCGATAATATAAATGCTTCCTAGTTCACAATTTGATTTCCACCGTCAGATTTCCCCAATTATTTATCAGCTAAATGATTTGCAGGATTGTCTGATGGTTAAGGAGTTACTTAATACTCCATATGTGCGTTCTGTTGATCAGCTAGATAGTCAGATGGCTGAGTTGATCAAAGCAAAAAATCCCGCGAAATCATATTCTGATATAGAGTTGTCTAAGCTTGTTTCCGAATTTTTTAGTGAAAATAACAGAGAAAAATATGGCGTTTGGGTTTTCTATCCATGGAAAAATATTCTAGTAAGATTGCTTCCTGAAGAAGAGTTTATACTGGTAAGAACCCAAAGAAATAATTACAAAATAACTTCGAAAGAGCAAAATGATCTAAGAAAAAAGAAAATCGGGATCATTGGACTATCAGTAGGGCAGAGTATAGCTTTTGCAATAGCATTAGAGAGAGGTTGTGGTGAATTAAGACTTGCAGATTTCGATACTTTGGAATTGAGCAATCTCAATAGAATTAAAGCGGGAGTTACTGATCTTGGAGTGGAGAAGGTAGTCATTGCCGCACGGGAGATTTCAGAAATAGATCCCTACTTGAAAGTCACGGTCTTCAGAGATGGAATAAGCGAAGACAATATCGATGATTTTCTCAGTGCAGGAGGAAGCCTTGATGTTTTGATAGATGAGTGCGATAGTTTAGATATTAAAGCTTTGGCCAGAGAAAAAGCTAAGGCTAAGCATATCCCTGTTTTAATGGAAACCTCAGATCGAGGTATGCTAGACGTGGAACGATTCGACTTAGAGCCAGAAAGAGCAATTTTTCATGGATTAATTGGTGATCTAAAATTTACAGATCTACAAGGGTTGACCAGCAAGCAAAAAGTCCCAATGGCTTTAAAAATAACCGGGATTAGCACTGTTTCAACTAGAATGAAGGTTTCACTGCTTGAGGTGAATCAGACGATTGCTTCTTGGCCACAGTTGGCATCCGCTGTGTATTTGGGCGGAGCTACGGTTTCTCATGCTTCTCGTAAATTGCTTCTAGGTGAAAAAGTAGAATCGGGAAGGTATTATGTAGATCTTGATGAATTAATCAAAAAAGAAAGCGAGCCAATTACTGAAGCTGCTAAGAAGCCTGTCAAAACTAAAGCTGAATTTGTTGATTTTCTTCCTGCTGGGGATAACCTTAAATCTACCTATAGATTAAACGAAGCAGAGCTAACATACTTGTTAGAAAAGGCCAACACAGCTCCTTCAGGGGGGAACAGTCAGCCATGGAAATGGATTTTTGATAAAGTAGGAGTTCTGCATTTAATTCATGATAAAGATAAAAGTGAATCACTATTAGACTTCTTAGGTACCGGTTCTTTACTTGCTTTTGGAGCGGCACTGGAAATCATTAGATTGACGGCAGCAAATATGGGGCTTGCATTAAGTATCCATTATCAGATATCCCAATTTGGCGAGGATTTGATTGCCTCAGTTTTGTTTTATTCTAAAGCTGATAGTTCAATCGTAGTTTCACACGATGATCTTACAGAAGGGATAGACTTGAGGTGCACCAACAGGAAAAATGACAAACGAGAGCTTGTAAGTACTGAGGAAACCCTAGCTTTTAAATCATTAGCAGAAGATCTTGGAGTGACTCTCGAAGTGATAGATGATCTAGAAGTGTTAGGGGAACTTGCACCGATTTTAGGAGGTATGGACCGGTTGCGTTTACTCCATGAGCAGGGTTATTCAGATTTCATTAGTGAAATCCGCTGGTCTGAAGAGGAAGCTTTGGAAACAAAAGACGGAATAGATATAGCTACTTTAGAGATGGGCAATGTCGAACGAGCTGCTATTGGCCTTGTTCGTGACCCTGGGACTGTGGAATTCTTTAGAAAAAATGATTTGGGATATGGGTTGACCAAGATTTCAGATCAAACGATACTTACAGCCGGTGCAGTGATGATGCTACAGGCAGATGAATATAGCCCTGAGGCATTTCTTAAGTCTGGTGCAGCTCTTCAAAGAATTTGGATGAAGGCAAACCTTTGTGGTTATAGTATTCAGCCCGTTTCAGCCTCATTGTTTATTTTTCATAGAGTGAATCGAGAAAAAAATACTGGATTTAATTCCGCAGAAAAAACTCAGATTATAAATTTTAAAAGCCAACTCAATACTATATTTAATCTCAAGAGACAGAAAGAAGAGATGTTTATGGTGCGAATAAATAAAGCAAGCGCTCCATCAATGCGTTCTTTTAGAAGAGATGTATCAGATAGTTTGATTATTCTTTAGATTCAATGTTTAAACTAATAGCATTTAAGGCAGTTGATGACCCGGAAAGGTGTCAAAAATTTATAGAAGGACACCGACAGGTGCTGGAAAGCATTGGTGTAAAGAAGGTGACATCTGCCAATGACCTTTGGGTGAAGAATCCAGACGTAATTGTGGTGATTGTTGAATCTATTGAAGATGGTTTGATCTATGGAGGGGCAAGAGTTCATAAAGCCAATCCCCAATTTAAATTGCCAATAGAAGAAGCTATAGAAGACCTTGATAGCTCAATAAGAAGTATTATTAGCGAAGATATTGATGCAGGGACAGGTGAGATATGCGGGCTCTGGAACTCGAGGAAAATTACAGGATTAGGAATAGGGGCTATATTTATGTCAAAGGCTTGTCTAGCCTTAGCTCCTAAATTGGGACTCACGTCTCTTTATGCACTTTTAGCACCTACTACTGTTAAGCTTGGGCATGAAACTGGGTATGAGATTTTAAGCCAGATTGGTAACAATGGGACTTTTTATTATCCAAAACTGGATTTGATAGCCACGGCAATGAAACTATATGATGCTATAAACCTTCCCCTAACTTCTCCAGAATTTAGAGAGTCTGTGGCAAAAATTCGAGAAAATGATCGATTGGTAATTGAAGAAAATTATCGTGGTAGAAAAGTAGTGCTTGAATATACATCTTACATAGAATGACGAAAATATTTTTATATCTCTCTTGTTTTGCTCTCCTGTCTTCTTGTTCTTTCAAGTCTAGCGAGCAGGATTTTGTTTATTTAGGTTATGTTATTGAGTCGGATACTGTTGATGATATAAAATCTTTTATCAATTACGACCCGGACTTATTATTGCCTATCACCAATCAGTATATTTCTCTGGGGCACTTTGAAAAATCTCTTTTTATAAAACTGATAATTAAAGAAGATAGATTTTTGACCGATGAAATCTTGCTGAGCTTTAATAATCCGATGTTAACGGAGATTGAGGTGTATGATGCTAATGCAAAAAGGATTGCTTTACTCGGTAGGATGAATTTTGTAAAGGACAATTATGCTAGCTTTTTTAATACCACTAGACTAGCTGAAAAACAAGGATTAACCTATTATGTTAAAGTAACTAGTTTTGGGAGTGTAACTGTCCCTATTGATCTAGTGGATGAAAACGATTTTCAACTGACAATAGATGAGCGAAATGTGTTGTTTGGGATCTATTTTGGTATAGTAATCGCCATGTTTTTTTACAACCTTTTCCTATGGTTTTCTACTAAGGATGGGATATATGGAGTATATATTGCCTATATATTAGTTGTAGGTATGACTCAGGGAGTTATAGCGGGATATCTGGATGTGTATCTTTGGCCAAACAATGTGTTTTTAAAGCAAAATTCTTATTTCCTTTTTACTGTTTTAGTAAATATGGTGGGGATTTATTACTCTCTTAAGTTTTTGATAATTAAAGAGTTTAATAGGGGTTTATGGCTTACGGGTCTAAGTATAATTGGTGTATATGTCCTGGTTTTCTTGACCTTCTTTTTTGATTTAGGTACTATTAATTCTCGCGTTCGAGTATTACAAGTGTTATTGGGGATAGTGCCTTTCTATCTTCTATATATATCTATTTATAGTTTTAAGAAGGGGTATAGACCAGCTAAGTTTTTCCTGATTTCTTGGTCCTTATTGATTTTGAGTATGGTTATTTTTTTACTTACCGATCTTAATGTTTTGTCAAACAATTTTTTCACTAATTATATATTCACATTTGGATCAGCATGTGAGGCTCTTTTACTTTCTTTTGCACTTGCTGACAAAATCAATATACTGAAAAAAGAAAAGGAGAAAGAACAGCTAGAACTCGTTGATGCATTGAATAAAAATGATCAACTAGTGCGTGAGCAAAACGCGATGCTAGAGGAAAAAGTACGAATAAGAACTGATGAATTGGAGCAAGTGCTTCGTAATCTACAGAATACCCAAAGTCAGCTGGTAAATCAGGAAAAAATGGCTTCTCTTGGCCAACTGACAGCCGGAATTGCACACGAAATCAATAACCCGATCAACTTTGTGAGTTCTAATATTATGCCCTTAAAAAGAGACATAAAGGATATCATGGAAGTGATAGAGTTTTACAGGACGACAGGTGCGAAAGAATTTACTCTTGATTCACAAAAAGCAGCCAAGCAATTAGAGGCGGATTTGGAACTAGACTATGTGCTTGATGAAGTGGAGCAACTGCTGAAGGGGATGGATGATGGCGCAAGAAGAACAGTTGAAATAGTGAAGGGATTACGACTTTTTTCTCGTGTAGATGAGCAAGATGTCAAGAAAGTTGATCTCCATGATGGTATTAATAGCACGATCATCTTGCTTAATAGCACCATGCCAACCAAGATTCGCATTATCCGTGATTTTGGTGAGTTGCCATTAGTTGAGTGTTTAGCTGGTAAAATCAATCAGGTATTTATGAATATTATTAACAATGCGGTTCACGCATTGGCTGATCATATTGACACTATTAATGACCCAAACATAGAAATACGAACCAGATCCCTATTAGATTCTATAACAATTGAAATTATAGATAATGGCCCGGGAATGCCTGAGCATGTGAAGAAACGAATTTTTGAGCCTTTCTTCACTACAAAAGCTGTAGGTAAGGGAACAGGTTTGGGTCTTTCAATAGTTTATTCTATTATTGAGAATCACAAAGGAACGCTGGAAGTTATTTCGGAAGAGAACCAGGGTACTACCTTTAAAATAACTCTTCCTATACATCAAAGTACCCAACGCTATGAATGATAAAATTCATGTCCTCTATATAGATGATGAGGATAATAACCTTAAGTCCTTCAGAGCTACGTTAAGAAAAGATTTTAAAATTTTTACTGCCATAGATGCAGATGAAGGATTGAGAATTGCACGGGAGGAAGAAGTTCACGTAGTAATTGCTGATCAGAGAATGCCCGGAATGACGGGGACAGAGTTTTTTGAGGAATTGGTAAAGTTTAATCCCGATCCCATCCGTATTCTGCTAACAGGATATTCGGATATAGCTTCAGTAATAGATGCTATTAATAAGGGCGAGGTATATAGATTTATTGATAAGCCTTGGAATATTGAGCAGATAAAAAACTCGATTAAAAATGCGGCTGATATTTTCTTCATGCGCAGAGAGTTGAAGGATAAAAACCTGAAACTAAAGAAGTTGCATTCAGAAATGAATCAGTTTGTTTACAGCTTATCGCATGAGTTGCGAGGTCCTTTAATGAGTATTTCTGGGGTGTCAAAGCTTGCTAAAATGGAATTGAAAGACCCTGAGGCTGCAGAGTATTTTGACATGATAGATAGTGCCACGGGTAAGTTGGATGATTTTATCTATAAAATGTTAGACTTCTATAGATCTACAAAAATTGATAATAAGATTACGAAAATCGACTTTAAAGGGATTGTAGATCAGCAGTTAACTGCTTACAAAGCAAAGTTTGATATAGGTCATATTCATATTGATATTCAGATCAATCAAGAAAATAGTTTCTCCTCTGATGATGCGAAAATCCGGGTAATACTCAATAATCTCTTTAGTAATTCAGTTCAATTTCAGAGAGCAGACCAGAGTGAAAAAAGGATTAGTCTTAGAATTGATGCTTCTGCATCTGAAGCTGTTATTATCTTGGAAGATAATGGGATAGGGATAGAGGAGAAGCATCACGCAGATGTATTTAATTTATTCACACGTGCTACTCAGAGAAATGTGGGCACAGGTTTGGGCCTCTATATGGTCAAAGAAGCCGTAGAGCAAATGGGTGGAAAAATTGATTTGGAATCAGTATTTGGGACTGGGACTACTTTCAAAGTCACTTTGCCGAATATGAAATAATGACAGGTTACTGGTCATTTTCAAGCTAAATCCTATCTTTGCACGTGCTTTGCGAAAAGCTTCACTTTTTATCAACTAATTAAAGATATTATGATTAATCCCTGGCATGACGTCAACATCGGGAAAAATGCCCCTGAATTCGTAACAGGAGTAATTGAAATACCAAAGGGTAGCAAAGGAAAGTACGAGTTGGACAAGAAAACCGGGATGCTGATGCTGGACCGTGTGCTCTTCTCTGCGGTGCATTACCCAGCAAATTATGGTTTTATTCCACAGACTTTCTGTGAAGACCATGATCCATTGGACATTCTGATCATTTCTCAGATTGATATCCCTTCTATGTGTTTGGTAGAAGCTAAGGTGATCGGTGTGATGCGAATGATTGACGGTGGTGAAGCTGATGACAAGATCATCGCTGTTGCAGCTGGTGATCAATCTGTCAATTACATCAATGACATTGATGATCTTCCTCCGCATTTGATGAAGGAAGTTCACAGATTCTTTGAAGACTATAAGAAGCTCGAAAACAAGGAAGTGAAAGTAGAAGACTTCCTTGGCAAAGAAGATGCGATGCGAATCATCAGAGAAAGCGTTGATCTTTATGATCAGAATTTCCGAACGAAACGATAAACTAAAAGCCTGAGATTGATCTCAGGCTTTTTTGCTTTTAGTGATTTTACCGCAAAGCATACAAAGGGTTACGCGGAGAACGCAGTTTGGAAGTATAATCCGATTTCCTACTTCAATTGTTTTCCTGCTTCATCAGAAGCTGGACTGTCCATGACCATTCGTGAGATACGAACGGTGGCGAAGACTTCCCACTTTTCACCTTTTACCACTTACTTCATTTTCAGCAGCATCGGCATAATGCATCGGACATCATAGTTTCTCTATTGTTGTCCTGCTTCTCCAGAAGCTGGACTAACCATAAATCTGATACCGATCACTGTGACTGAATACTTTTCACCTATCCCTTCTAACTTCCTACTTTTAACTTCCAACCTCTCACTTTTTACTCTTCACCTTCTGTTTCCCCGCTTTTTTAGCTAAATATGCGACTAGGTCTGCATAGGCCTCATGTTCGTGATTGGAAACTGATATAGATTGCTTGTCAGTGAAAGCTATAGTCACCTGGCGAAATTCCTTCTTATTAGCCTTAACGATTTCCTCCTCCCAAGCTAGAATCTGAGCAACGGGATAGGTTTTGGTGTATCCTCTCAAGGGAAGTTTGACGATGATTTGATCCCTTCCTGCAGTGATAAATCTATAGCCAGCAAGCATTTTCACCAGCAGCATCAGGATCACCAAGGTGATCAGCGTACAGGCAATCAGATAAAACCAAATCCCGAAACTCCCTGTGTAGGCAAAATCTCTAAGGATATATACCAAACCCGAAATGAGAATGAGCAGCACTAGGCTCAATGAAATGTAAGTGGATACTTTTGGTTTAATGACCAGCATTGGCTTCTTGGATTTCTAGTAATTTCTCTCGTGCAAAAGTCTCCAAATCCTCGAAAAAAGCGAAGAATATCACCTGAAATTCTGCTTCTTTCTCCAATAAGGCTAAATGTGCCACCTCCATCTTGGAATCAAAACTGGTTCTTCGGGACATCCCTATGAACGTTTGTTCCATCCCTTTAATTTTCCCGTATTTCAAAAGCCAATTGTCCTGCACCATCCATTGAAACATATTTGCGAAGCGATCCGGAAAAAGTTGGCGGTGATGCTTCAGCGTAGTAAAGGTGTTTTGGATAAAGTCCTCAAGAGGAATACGGGAATATTTCTCCCAATTTTTTGACAGGTAATAATCAAAGTAAATATCCGTGATGACCGTAGCGTAATGCCCGAATTGTGGTCTCAGATAACTCTGTCCTGCCCGTACAAGAGGATGCGTATCTGTGAACTTGTCTATTGCTCTATGGAGCTTAATCCCATTCTGGACTTCCTCAGGAAAGGTGTTCATCATTTTTCCTTTCACAAAATCACCCATGAAATTCCCCACAAGCACTTCATCTTGACCAAAAGAAAGGTATGCGTGTGCTAGATAGTTCATTGAAAGCGGTTGGATGGGAAAACCCGATAGGTTTTGATTAGTTTCGGGCTAAAATACGCATTGATGGACAAAGTCACGGAGGAATTAAAGAAAGGTCTGAAACTTTTAAAACTGGAATGGCAGGAAGATCTCGCCCAATACAAGCAGAAATTTCTGAATTCCTCTCTTGCGGATAAAAAAAAGGCAGGTATCACTTGGCATCCTGTTCAGATGAAAAAAAGCAAAATTGGGATGGGTGAGCGCCTTTTAGTAGAAGTGGAGCGCTCGGATTCCAATCATGCTTCGTCCTTCAATTCTGGTAAGTCTGTGTCATTTTTCAGCACCCATGAGTCGTATAACTCTTCTGAGGATCGCGTGAATGGTGTGATCAATTTTGTGAAGCAAAACACGATGATGGTCACCTTGCAGGCCGATGAATTGCCGGAATGGATGCAAGGAAGCAAGTTAGGAGTGGATTTACTTTTTGATGAGGCGAGCTATAGAGAAATGGAGTTTGCGCTGAAAAAAGTGATTTCGGCTGAAAACAAGCGGGTGGATGAATTGAAAGATATTCTACTGGGTGAAAAAGCCCCTCAGTTTTTTGAAAAGCAACTTGCTTCTAAATCCAATCTCAATTTCTCCCAAAACCAAGCCTGTGAACTGATCGCCAATGCAAAGGATGTAGCAGTCGTACATGGACCTCCAGGTACTGGAAAGACCACTACGCTGATCGAGGCGATCCAGGATTCGGTAATCGCTGGCGAATCGATTTTGGTATGTGCGCCAAGTAATGCTGCGGTGGATCTTTTGGTAGAAAAACTGATCGATCGAGGAATAGAAACCCTGCGATTTGGCCATCCAGCTCGAGTGGAGGAGAAGATTCTGAATCAGACCTTGGATGCCAAAACAGCTTTTCATGCCAGCTACAGAGATCTGAAGAAGCTTAGGAAAGAAACTGACCAGCAGCTGAAAATTGCCAAGCAATACAAGCGTAATTTTGGGCACAATGAGCGTGTCCAGCGCAAGATGATGTTTGCGGGAGTTTCCCGACTGCGTGAAGCGTCCAAGTCACTCGAGGAATACATACAATACGATATTTATCAGAAGACAAAGGTTTTTGCTTGTACACTTGTCGGCGCATCGTCCTACAACCTGAAAGGGATGGAGTTTGATGTGGTATTTATTGACGAAGCAGCGCAGGGATTGGAAGCAGCAACTTGGATTCCGATTTTGAAAGCCAAGAAGGTGGTATTTGCAGGAGATCACTGCCAGCTCCCACCTACGATCAAATCCTATCAGGCAGGAAAGGATGGGCTTGCAGAGACGCTTTTCGAGAAAGTGATCGCTAGAAAACCACAAGCTGCGCAAATGCTGCAAGTGCAATACAGGATGCCTGAGGTAATTATGGGTTTTTCCAATGCGCAATTTTATCAGGGGAAATTGATCGCAGATGAGCGTACGAAAACCCATGTATTTCCTTCAGAAGAATCAGTCATAGAATGGATAGATACCGCAGGTGCAGGCTATTCGGATCAGAAGGAAGCGGAGAGCTTGAGTACCTTTAATCCTGAAGAGGCACTCTTCGCGGCGAAATACCTGAATGATCTGGTAGAGAGGATTGGGTCAGACAATTTCCTGCAAAATGATTGGACGATTGGTCTAATTGCCCCCTATGGAGCACAGGTGCGGAGATTACGAGCATTGATTTTTGACTCTGAGGATTACCCAAGTTTGCTGGCTGTAAAAGAGCAAATCACCATCGATACAGTAGATGGTTTCCAAGGTCAGGAACGGGATCTGATGATGATTTCCCTGACTCGGTCCAATGATAAAGGGGAGATAGGATTCCTCGCTGATACTCGTCGAATGAATGTAGCCCTGACCCGCGCAAAGCGCAAACTGGTGCTAATAGGTGATTCTGGCACACTTACTCAAAACCATTTCTTTGATGAATTGCTACGATACTTTGAGGCTCGGGATGGGTATAGATCTGTGTGGGAGTTTTTGGGGTGATTTGAAGATTGAAAAATTTGAAGATTGAAAAATTCTAACTCGAGAACTCGGCAATTAAGGGAAGGTGGTCACTCAGCCTAATCCAGTCCTCAACTTTGCCTATCTCTATTTTTTCTAGGTTGTTTCTGAATCCTGAACTACCAAAAATGTAATCGATATGGTAAGGTTTGTTGAGGTTTTTTTGTAGGAAAAAAGTAGGGTGCTCTTCATTTCCCTGAGTTTGATTTCCTTCGAAATGGTATAAACTTGTGATGTTTATTTCTTCCAGTTCTCTTACAACTTCACTATGATTCCATGCCCTTTTTGGCTTGTCCCAAATTGAGTTACTATTGAAATCACCAACGATTAAACAGTTTTTGAAATTGGATTTATGAAGCTGAAGATATTTCCAAAATTGGCCTATATATCCAAAAGTTGGAGACTTATTGTAATGAGTCCATACAGCAATTAAGTCAAATTCTGAATTTACCCGACAGGTTAAAAAATGCTTTACGGGATTGTCTTCGTAATTATTTGTCCAATCAAGAAGTTCAAGACTTATCTCTTCTCTAGCAAATATCCCTAATCCTTTATGCTTACTATCACCTATCCAAAGATGGTTTTTTCCCCATTCTAAATAGCAAAGATCGTTTGATTCATTTGGGTTTTCACATTCTTGAATTACATAGATATCTGTTTTGAATTCATCTATAAAGTTGAATTTTCTTCTAAAAGCACCATTACAATTCCATGTGACAATATTCAAATCTTTCAATCCTGTTCTAATTATTCGAAATCGAATCCTTCACTTTATAATGATAGCTCAGCGTGCTTAGAATATCACCATAAGCATCCGCTGACTTCAGCTGCTCATCGGATACTTTTCTTCCCAGAAGTCGGCAAAGCAATAAGCCATATACTCCATTTAGGCAGATCTGGATTTCATTTCCCAGATCTTGACCATTAGCCTGCATCACCGCATCTAGGATAAATGGCTTGGCTTTTCTGTATGCTTCAAAATAGGTAGGGTCGGTTTTCAGTTGATTCCAGTGGATTTGCGCAAGGTCAGTAACCAGACTGTTCAATTCATCCAGATGCCCTTTTTCCAAAATATCCTGAGCTTCCATCTGATCTAAAAGTGCCAAATACCAATCGGCAATCTGGGTTTTATCTGCTGCTGAAACGGGGTATTTCTCAACCACGAAAGTTTTAATTTCATCTGCATTACCTTGGTAGGATCTTATCAAATCCTCCATTTGGTACATGTATATAATGTATTCGGCAATGTTGTTTGACTTCTTGTTTTCGGCTACTGCTTGCATTTGTACTGGGTTTTGATCGGCAAAGGTAGGGAAGATGTGGTAAAGCTGTTAATAATTCACCGGCCTTTAGGCTGAAAGACTGCTTTCCTTCTATCTTAGCAAACTCATATCCAGTAAGGGTAAATAGGGCGTACAAAGTCAGAATTCAAGTTAAAATATGAAGCAATTATTCTCCAATCTCCTTTTCAAAGTATTTATCGCCATTGTTTTGGGTATAGTTTTCGGACTTTATCTGCCTGAATCTATCAACAGGATTTTTGCTACGTTCAATGCGTTTTTTGGTCAATTCCTCAACTTTGCCATTCCTTTGATCATACTAGGGCTGATCATGCCGGCCATTTCGGATCTTGGTAAAGGTGCTGGTAGATTGTTGCTTATCACCGCAGCTATCGCGTATGGATCCACACTATTTTCTGGGTTTATGAGCTATTTCACTTCCTCTACTATTCTCCCTTCCTTATTAGCTTCTCATGTGAATGAAGCTGCGGAAATCACTGAGGGTGGAAAGGATCTAATTCCTTATTTCAGCATTACTATTCCTGCTGTGATCGATGTGATGTCGGCTTTGGTATTGGCTTTTGTGATTGGCTTGGGTCTTTCCTATCAGGAGAATTCCATGTTGAAAAAAGTGGTTAAGAATTTTGAGACCATTATTATGCAAGTGATCGAGAATGTGATTGTACCACTTTTGCCGATTTTCATTTTAGGGATTTTTGCAAATATGGCTTACAGTGGGCAGGTTTATTCCATCCTTTCTGTATTCCTCAATATCATCGGAGTAATCTTTGCGATGCACATTTTCCTATTGATTTTGCAGTATGTGATCACAGGTGCGATAGTAAAGAAAAACCCGTTTAAACTGTTGGCTACCATGATGCCGGCTTATTTCACAGCATTGGGAACACAGTCCTCTGCAGCGACGATTCCGGTTACGTTGGAGCAGGCAGAAAAGAATGGAGTTTCTCCAAAGATCGCTGGGTTTGTGATTCCGCTTTGTGCTACAATTCACCTTTCTGGAAGTATTATGAAAATCACGGCATGTGCCATGGCTTTGATGATTCTGGAAGGAGTTCCTTATGACTTCGGGATGTTTGCCGGGTTTATTTTTATGCTTGGCGTTGCGATGGTTGCCGCTCCTGGAGTGCCTGGAGGAGCGATTATGGCGGCAATTGGAGTACTACAATCCATGCTAGGTTTCAGCGAAGAAATGATCGGTTTGATGATCGCTCTTTATATCGCAATGGACAGTTTTGGCACGGCTTGCAACGTGACGGGTGATGGCGCTATCGCTTTGGTGGTGGATAAAATCACCCAGAAAGAGGCTGCTTAAAAGGCTTTATACTATTATTTCAAGTTCACTCTCTGAATTCTAGGATGTCTCCAGGCTGGCAATCCAGCGCTTTGCAAATAGCTTCTAAGGTTGTGAATCGGATTGCTTTGGCCTTACCAGTTTTCAAAATGGAAAGGTTGGAAAGCGTTAACTCTACTTTCTCTGAAAGTTCGTTCAACGACATTTTCCGCTTTGCCATCATTACATCTAGGTTTACGATTATAGACATGGCTTATACAGTTAAGTCGTTTTCGGTTTGCAATTCTATTCCTTTTTTGAAAATCGAAGCGATAATTAACAATATAATCCCCATAAAAATCCACACATCTGCTCCTCCTAGCCTTAAGTAGTATAGATCTGGGATAGCTACTCCTTGAGCTATTAGGTTTAAAGCATATTTTGCTCCCCCGTAGGAAAAAAGGCCAACTCCTAAAGCCAAGTATGCTATGGTTTGAATAAAGCCTCTTGTTGCCTCATTGAAGGGCTGGGAATGGTCGAATTTTTTGTCATGAAATAACTTCACTATCCTATAAAATAGGATAGCTCTCAATACGGATACGATTACCATCAGCGAAGTCACCGTGATGAAATGACTGTCGTTGTACCTATACAGTTCCGATAAATCTACCTCCATCCAGAATTTGCTTGCGGCCTCCGGCTTGAGAAGAACTGTCATAACAGCATTGACTAAGAAGCCACCTGCTTCGATGCAGAGACCAATGAATATGATCCATGAAATGATATGAAGGGCTTTGAGAAGGTAATCTGTTTTGATAGACATAGCAGTAGATGTTTAAACCAATGCTCAAACATAGCTATTTTTATTGATAAACAATAAAAATATTACTTATATCAAAAAATATTCACTGTTAGTAAGCTTTTGGAGATAGCGTGTAGTATAGGCGACTGAATGTTTTTTAACTTGACTACAACAGTCCTTCGATCACCTCTGGGAAATGCTTATGCTCCAAGGCATGTACTTTATCTGCGATGGAATCGGGAGTGTCCTCTGAAGTAACTGGAGTAGAGGCTTGGAAAACGATTCTTCCCTCATCGTAATTTTCGTTGACCAAGTGTATAGTGATGCCAGTTTCGGTGTCTCCAGCAGCTTTTACGGCTTCATGGACGAAGCTTCCATACATTCCTTTTCCTCCGTATTTTGGCAAAAGAGCTGGGTGAATATTGACCATTCTATCAGGGAAAGCTCTCGTCAACTCCACTGGGATTTTTAGTAAAAAACCAGCTAGAATCACCCAATCGATGTTTTCTTCCTGTAATTTCTCCAGTAAAACACCAGCGTCCATTTCTTTTCGGGAAAAAGTAAACGTAGGAACTTCGAATTTCTTTGCCCGCTCCAGTACAAAAGCTTCAGCCTTATTGGAGGCAACCAATGCAATTTCTGCTATTTCGGAATTCTGGAAATGGGCCATGATCTTTTCAGCATTACTGCCAGATCCAGAGGCTAAGATTGCGAGACGTTTCAAGGGATATGAGATTTTGATGGGGTGATGCGAAATTAAGGGAATTCTCCTGTAAAGACGCGATGACGCAATTTGTTTTAAACCTTTGAGGTTTACAAAACCTCGAAGGTTTTAGGGTCGCTTTCTTTTCAATTCAACAAGGCATACATATTCTTCGATCTTCCAATATCAAATAATGAATTATGAATGTCGAAGTAGGGAACCAACAACCAAAAACCAGCAACTAACCTCAGCTCCTCACTTGCCCATTTCCTCTCACAATCCACTTGTAGCTGCAAAGTTCATTCAAAGCCATTGGTCCTCGCGCATGAAGTTTCTGGGTGCTGATGCCTATCTCGGCTCCAAGTCCGAATTGTGCGCCGTCCGTGAATGCTGTGGATGCATTTGCATAAACAGCCGCTGCATCTACTTCCAGTAGGAATCTATCAATGGTTTCTTGGTTTTCTGCGACAATAGCTTCGGAATGCTTGGAAGAATAGGCTGCTATATGATCTAGCGCTTCGTCAAGATTTGCCACCGTTTTAATGGATATTTTCAGACCGAGAAATTCTGTTCCGAAATGTGATTCATCAGCTTTTGAAATCAGTTCACTGGAATTCAAAGCTTCATAGGCTTTCTCATCCGCATAAACCTGAACCTTGCTTTCCAGCATAGGTTGGATTAAATCATTTAAGGCTGATAGGTGACTTTCATGAATTACTAGGCAATCTAGAGAGTTACAGACGCTAGGCCTACGGGTTTTGGCATTGAAGATGATTTGCTTAGCCTTTTCCAGATCCGCAGATTCATCGACATATGTATGCACGATTCCAGCTCCTGTTTCGATTACAGGCACTTTTGCATTTTCTCTCACGAAATTGATTAAGCCCTGAGAACCGCGTGGTATAATCACATCCACAAAGCCAACTGCTTCCAAAAGCGCTTTAGTCGCTGCTCGATCCGCAGGTAAAAGTTGGAATGCTGAAGTAGGCAAATCATTATTCTCCAAGACTTGATGAATCAAGCTCATGATCGCGCGATTGGAGTAATCTGCATCAGAACCGCCTTTCAACACCAGTCCGTTACCGGATTTCAGAGCCAGAGTAAATACATCAAAAGTTACATTTGGCCTAGCCTCGTAGATGATTCCTATCACGCCGAGAGGTACGGTAGTTTTCTCCAGAGAAAGCCCGTTTTCCAGCGTTTTACTTTCCAGTACATGATGTAAAGGACTTGGTAAAGCGCTCACTTGGATGATTTCCCCAGCGATATTCTGGATCCGTTCTTCAGTCAGCAAAAGCCTATCGTACATAGGATTGTCCTGATCCATTCGATCCAGATCTTTTTGGTTTTCTTCTAGGAGAAAATAGGTGTTTTCCACCGCCAAAATCGCTAGGTTATGCAAGACCTGATTGACTTTCTCATTGCTGAGTCCAGTAAGTTTTCTAGCTCCTTTTTTTACTCCTTCAAATATATGTTGGTACTCAGTCATGATCGAAAATATAGAGGTAATCGTAGTGAATTAATGCTTTTTGGTTCTTTTGGCCAATGCGATCATTGGCTACTTTGGAGGAATATTCCGCTCTGCCGAGACCGATTTTGTGTCCGGATTCATCGCGGATCAGCAGGATGTCTCCCTTGGAGAACTCTCCTTCGAGTTTAATAATTCCTATCGGTAGAAGACTTCGGATCACTTCGGCAGTGAGGGAGCTTTTTGCACCCTCATTGATGGTAACTTCACCCACGTAATACTGTTCACCGTGAGCCAGCCATTTCTTCGCGCCATGCTTGGCTTTTTGGGGTTCAAACCAAGTACATCGCAAGCTTTTGTCAGCAAACTCTCCCAAGACATTTTCTCGCTTACCGTTGGCAATAATCACTTGTATGCCCAGATCAGCCGATTTCTTGGCCATGGCATATTTGGTGAGCATCCCGCCGCGACCAAATGATGACTTGGAAGCAGAAATGTAATTAGACACTTCGGGCATGCTGGAAGATACTTTTTCTATGAGTTCCGAACTTGGATCAGATGGATTTCCAGTGAAAATCCCGTCCACATTTGTCAGTAACATCATCGTGTCTGCATTGATCATCGCAGCGGCTAGGCTTGCCAGTTCATCGTTATCCGTGAACATCAACTCGGTGATCGTGACCGTGTCATTTTCATTGATGATGGGCAAAATACCCTGTGAAAGCAAGGCTTGCACGCAGTTCTTCATGTTCAGGAAATGCTTTCTGTCACGAAAATCCTCCTTGGTCACCAAGATCTGTGCAACGTGCTGATTATGCTTTTCGAAGAAGTTTTGGTATTGATTGATCAAGCGGATTTGCCCTGTGGAAGCCCAAATTTGCTTTTTGATCACAGGATTAAGTTTCTCAGGAAGAGTAATGGCTTGTCGCCCAAAAGCTACTGCCCCTGAGCTTACGAGTACGATTTTCTTCCCAAGAGAGGTCAAATGCTGGATTTGCGCCACAAGTTTCTCCATACGCTCCAAATCAGGAAGTCCATTTTCCTGAGTCAGGACATTTGACCCGATCTTGATTACAAGTAATTTGCTGTCTAGCATGATTGAGAAATTTGCCTGAAAATAGGCAAGATGGGGTGGAATAGCTAAAAATGAACGATGAAGTACAGTTTATGGTGCGAACTTCTTCATTCAATATTTCTCATTCGTCATTCGATATTCTCTGAAATAGTATTCAACTCTTTTTATGGGAGAATGAAATGAACAAAACACATATTATATTTTTTGGTTAGTTCTTTTGAAAAAATCATTAACTTAATTTTTAAAGTTAAGATTGCTGGTATTCTTTTATACTCACTATTCTTAGCTCATATTGAGTATTGGTGCTAGCGTAAAACCTATTTAATTGTCTTTCACTTCTTTTTTTTATGAATTATAGATTTTCGTTGTTTTTTGTGTTTGTATTCCTGATTCCTTTATTGGCCTGTAGTCAGGAGTTTAAAGTAGGCTTCGGAATAGTTTCAATCGAAGAGAAGTTCAATAACTCCTATATTCAGGTAGATACTTTGGCAATATATGAAGGCAATTTGAAGAATTCCGACGCTAGGTTCATGCCTTATGTTCAATATGCCCATTCTTTTGGTAGCAGATTTAAAGGAAATATTGGGGCACAATATTATAAATCATTTGCTTCTATATTTGTGACCACTCCAATTGAAGGAGTTCCTATTGACTCAAAGAAGGTGATTTCTTATTTGAGTAAAAACTTGGAATTCCCAATCGGTGGATCATTGAATTTATTTGATATTAATCCTTTGAAATTCAATTTGATCGCCGGAATAGTTCCAGTTTTTAGTTTTTCCTCCAGCCCTCATTTCGACGAAATCCCTGATGGTATTGATTGGACTCAAGAAATTGTGGATGCTTTGAACGCAGTGGAAACGATCCCTAAGAAATACCATACTAATTATCTATATGGATTCTCCTTAGAGTATTGGAGACTGGGTCTTGCTTTCACCAGGAATCATAATTTTTCATCGATAAGCAATGATTATAGCCTCTATGGCGAATCTTATAGTTTTAAGAGAAAAACTATTTCAAATCGTATTACTGTTTATTATACACTCGTAAGGAATAATCAATGATGAAATTTGAATGCTTAATGTCGAATAATGAAGTTATAAAAACCCCATACTGATCGTTCCCACCAGCATCAATACCTTAGCCATTGCACTTAGTTTGGTGAAGTGATCTTTTCGATCAGCAATGTAGATTCGGTACATGAAATAGCTGAAAAAGATCCCCAGCCCACCGAAATAGATGAAAATCATTGGGCGGTTTAATTTGAAAGTCACCACCAATATGGCACAGACAAATACGGCGGCGATAAGGAAAATAACAGACTTTGTCCTGCGAAAACCAATTACAATCGGCAATGTACGACAACCGTGTTTTCTGTCTCCCTGTCGATCTTCAATGTCTTTGATGATCTCCCGAATGAGATTGAGGAAGAAGGCGAAAATGGCGTAAGTAAGTACTAGGAGCTCTGATTTTTGAAAATAGAACCCAATCAAATAGATGGAAACGCCTGTGAGTAAGGCTACTGTGAAATTCCCTATGAATGGCTCTCTTTTAAGTTGGTTGCTATACAGCCAAAGCAGAAATGCAGCGCCGAAATTGATTAAAGCGATTGTAGGACTTACTAGATAGCCTAGACCGATTGCGGTGAAATTCAAAATCGTATGAAGCAAAATGACCACTCTTCTCTTGATACCTTTGCCTACCACTACATTCTGTGGTCGATTGACATAGTCGATTTTGACATCGTAATAGTCATTGATCATGTAGCCAGCTGCGGTGATCAAAATCGTAGAAATCACGATCAAATAGAGCTTGTAGTCGTGGAAGACTGGCAATCCTGAAGTGGTAGTTCTGACTAAAAAGTAAGCTGTCATTAACTGTGCGAATCCTACCATCAGCAGATTGATCGGTCTGCTGATCCGAAAAAGTCCTCGGATGGAAATCGTTCTGTCCACAGTTAGGGTGTTCATACGTCAAAAATAGATTCAATTCCATTCACATCTAGGGAAATAGCTAGGTATGTGGAAATTAAAGAGGATTTGGAAGTTTTTTTAACCACTCAGTACACAGAGGTCTCGCGGAGGGCGTAGTTATTTCGAGGGAATTATTAGTATTAACTGTTCGCCGTAATACGAGCAGTTGAAAGAAAATGATTGGGGTCAGTGCGGTACAGAGGTTATGAATAATTTTTAAAAGAGATTGTATTCATAATCATCCCTATCCAAGTCTTGAAATAGCGTGTCGACCAAATATTTTAAAATTTTGACTTGTTTTATTTTACTCCATGTTTCAAAATGCTTTGGATTTAGAAAGAAATTCTCAGAGTTTCTAATAACCATCTTTGAGATTTCATATTTTCTAAGTTCAGAACTGGTATGAATACACTTGTGTAGATAGTCATCAACAATTCCCTTTTCATCCTTAGTTGATGAGAATATAGCATAGGTTAATTTCTCTGATTTTGGGAAAATATTCATGATAATTCTTGATACCGAACTTTTGTATATGACTGCGTCATTAGAAAATAGTTGACTACAAGCAAGTGTTGTTGAACTTGTTTCAAGTTCAAATATTCTATGAGTTAAAACTTGATAGTCACCATTTAACAGCGCAAGATCTATTTGATTTTTAAATTCCAAAAGATCACAAGCATCAACAATACATTGTGTAGCAAAAAGAGCATTTCTTGAATGCTCACTTAATATGTTATTCTCTTTTGTGTTTAGATATGCAGTTTGAATTTTGATAGCTTTTGATATACATGCGTGTAATTCTTTTGCGACCGAACGATATGCTAAAAGGAATAGTTGTTTTTGATTAGTTCTGTCAAATTCAAAATTGTCAATTTCGTTAAATAGTTCTTTGTCATGTTTACCACAAAACCCTTCAAATATCGACGCTTTATTTCTGCCAATTTTATCAAATATAATTTCTGGTTGGTGGGGATCCAATATTTTGGGTTTAAGCCCAATCACATGACCCTCTGAATTCAAAAGATCAAAAACTCTTGAGTTTTGAATAGAATGCGCCTTAATTGGTTTTTCTTTACAAGACATTCCAGGATATAGGCACAGGCTAGCACTAATCTTTAATGTGTCATAAAAATCCTTTAGATGATTCTGGCTCATATGTATTTCACACTTGTCTGCCTCTCTCGATTGACATTCAATTGCAACACATCTGGCCGTGAATAATGCCCAACTGCATCAAAGTTTTGGCGCTCTTCCAATACCCGGTTAAAATCTAAGGTTTCTATCAAAAGACCTTCGGTATTTGCCACCGGTTCTAAGATCCACTTACCATCCGGTCCGGCAATGCAGGAACCTCCATCGGCCAAGACTTCAGGGGCATTTTCAAGAATTACATCTAAATGTGGTGTGTCAGCTGGAAAGTCAGATTTCCGCATCAAACTGGAAACAGAGATCACAAAAGACCTGCTTTCTTGTGCGATCATGCGTGTTATGTTTTCTGTATTTCTCACAGCTCCCGGCCAAACTGCTATATGTAGATTTTCACCCAAACCATACAGTGCTGTTCTCGCCAGAGGCATCCAGTTCTCCCAGCAATTCAATCCCCCGACGGTAAAGTCCTTCAAGGGATGCACTTGAAGTCCATTCCCATCGCCAGGAGCCCAAGTGAGACGCTCTTCGAAGGTAGGTTGGAGTTTGCGATGAACGGATTTAATCTCCCCGTCGGAATTGATATACACCAACGAGCAATAAATGCTGTGTGCACCGCGGTCAATTGGTCTTTCAATAATCCCTAAGTAGATGGCGGTTTTGAGCTTTTTTGCTAAGTCCTGAATTTCTAACAAATCTCCACTCTCGATCTGAACGGCATTCCTTAAGTAATGTGCGTGGATCTCCTTTTGGATTTTATTGTCCCAAGCAGTTCCATTCGTCATCGAAAGCCAAAATGGATAACCCGGTACTAAACCTTCTCCGAAAACAACCAACTCACAACCTTGAGCTGCTGCGTCTGTGATGGACGTTTTCACTTTTTCAAGTGTGGCTGCTTTGTCAAGCCAAACGGGTGAAATCTGGGCAAGGGCTACTTTCAGAAGATTGGAAGAGATCATGTGATTCAAGTTTGATCGGAAATTACCAGAATGTGATCTTGGATCAAAATTAATTAAGGTAACAAAAAGAAATGCCCCTAGCCCCCTTTGGAAATGGGGATTGCCGAAATTGAACTTCAATCATTACTCTATAAAAATGACTTCCATAAGCTTAGCCACCATATTAACACGATAAAAAGAAGAGAGAAAAGAAGTGCAGCTATGCCGCACTTCTTTTCTCTCTTATACTATTCTTTCTTCCGGTCACCGAGCAAAGTAGAGGTGGAATAAACTCAAATTGTATTATTTTGAAATGCTCGGGCTCTCAAAGCCCAGTTTCTTCAAACCTGCCTGAACTTCGGGTGCTCCCATAAATAATTTCCAACCCAGACCAGTTCGATAATTTTCTATCATAGCGACCATAGGGCCCTGATCGATCGCAAGGTAACGCTCCAGATAATAATCATGTTCAGGACTCATAGCATCATAGAAGCCATAACGTCCAAGAACCTTTTTTCCATAATTGTAATAGAGATTTTTGATCACTTTCATGGATTCTTCAGGAGTGTATGGAATGGATGAAATAGCAGCAGTTGGAGAAATAACTCCTGTGTCATTTGCTGGGAAATGAGCATTATATCCATTGATGGAATAGGAAGCAGTTAAGCCCCAAAGATCCTCGCCATACCCAGCATATTCATTTGGATTCTCTACAGCATGAGCTCTATTAATCAGCGTATGGTTTGTATTCAATTTTTGATAATTTGCATATTGGTCTTTCAATCCCATAGGATTTAAACCCAAATAGGAATAATGAGCCCAAAAAAGTGGCCCGCCCATTTCTTCGCCTCCGTTATGCTTTAGAATCAAGTCATAGCCAAAAGCTTCCTTGTCAGATCTAATACCGCCACTTCTCGCCCAGCCTTTGTGATATGCTGCTGGATCAATTGTGTGAGTAGGAGAGGAAGCTGCCAGTACATAAGTGATCAAGCACTCATTATATCCTTCGAGGGGGAAATTCATGTCCCATGTGTACTCTGGAGACCAGTGCCAATACAGCACATCCTGACCATCTCGAGTATACCAAGTCCAGTCCATATCTTTCCAGAGTTGGTCTATTCGCTGAGCAATTGCCTGTTGGCGATCGTCGCCATCTTTGAAATATTCACGAACTGCAATCAGGCCCTGCATCAAAAATGACGATTCCACCAAATCACCGCCGTTATCTTTCTGGCCAAAGGGCTCCACTTTCCCAGTTTTTCCATTGATCCAATGTGGCCATACTCCTTTGAAACGATCTGCTTTTTCCAGAAATCCCAGGATTTTCTCAAAGCGTGCTACTCCTTGTTCTTTGCTGATCCATCCTCTTTCCATCCCTGCTATCAATCCGAAAATTCCCATTCCAGATCCACCAGTTGTTACGATATGGGCATCGTTCTGAGGATAATCTCCGTCGATATGAATTCGCTCTGGAGCCAAACCAGAATTAGGCTCCGCTCCATCCCAGAAGTATCGAAAGGTGTAAAATTCAACCATATCCAGTAGCTCCTCGTCCGTCATTTTGTGCGTTTTGGTAGCTGCTCTTCCTACGATAGTTGAATCTTCTCCAGTATAAGCCCTAACCTCATAATTCAATTCAAGCTCCATTCCCAAGTCATTCACAAAATCCAGGTAAATGGTGTCTTCCAGCATTGCGCGTCTGGTGTAATGATCTTCATCCATACTGACCCACAAGCCATAAGAATCTGCATTTGGGCTTTTATTCCAAGCGAGTTCTACATGGATGTCATAAGGAGTTACTTTTAAGGAGTTTGCTACTTCTGGAGGTGAGGAGCAGGCAAAAGAAAATGCGTATAGTGCGAGAAGGAAGAGGTGTGAACGGCTTTGCATAGCTTAAAAATAGGATGAAATATAGAAACATAGGAGACTCCCAGTTCAGAAAGCTGGTAGGAGTTATTTGGGCATGTCATGGATTTCAATTCCATTGGGATCTTCGGTCAGGATCAAGAGCATAATAAGCAAGTATGAAGACTATGATGATTGTTTTTGTTTATTCTTATAGAGTTTTCTTCCTCTGCAGCCACTAGATCAACCGATAAGTTGGAGATCTATTCTGACTAAAGACCCAAAAGATTACTTATCGAATTCTGAGGGTGATGATTATATTCTATTAAAGTGGATTTATCCTTTATCCCTGATCTTTTGGGACTATTTTTACCTCTTCATAAGTGCACAGTCGACGACCTAAATCTCTATCTACTTAAAAATGGATGATCTTATAGCAGCACGTTCACAGATGGCCCTCTCTATGGCCTTTCACATTATTTTTGCTTGTATCGGGATGGTAATGCCTTTTTTCATGGCGACTTCCCATTACAAATATTTGAAAACCAACGATTATCATCAGAAAGCACTGACCAAGGCTTGGAGTAGGGGTGTTGCAATTTTCTTCGTGACTGGCGCTGTTTCTGGGACTATGCTGTCCTTTGAGTTGGGATTGCTTTGGCCGGAGTTTATGCTTCATGCCGGGCCGATTTTTGGAATGCCTTTTTCGCTGGAAGGAACAGCTTTTTTCATTGAGGCAATCGCGCTGGGTTTTTATTTATATGGCTGGGATAGGTTTAATAAGTGGTTTCACTGGTTTACCGGAGTTGTAGTCGGATTGAGTGGTTTGGCTTCCGGGATACTCGTGGTATCTGCAAATGGCTGGATGAATAGTCCCACAGGTTTTGATTATGTAGATGGAAAGTACATCAATATAGATCCTATCGCTGCACTTTTCAACGATGCCTGGTTTACTCAGGCGCTACACATGTCCTTGGCTGCCTTTGCTGCTACAGGATTTGCAGTCGCTGGAATTCACGCGCTGATGCTTATCAATGGCAAAAATAAGGTGTTCCACTGGAAGGCTTTTCGCATCGCGATAGTCTATGGAGGGATAGCGGCTTTGCTTCAGCCTATTTCAGGAGATATTTCTGCCAAGGATATTGCGATTCGTCAGCCGGCCAAACTCGCTGCGATGGAAGCGCATTTTGAAACTTCGAAAAGCGCTCCTCTATTGATAGGAGGAATTCCTGATGTGGAGAAAAAGGAAGTGAATTATGGGATTAAAATCCCGGGTGCACTGAGTTTTCTGGCACATGGGGATTTTGAAAAAGAAGTGATAGGACTGGATCAATTCCCAGAAGATGAACAACCACCGGTGATGATCACTCATTTTGCCTTTCAGATAATGGTGGGCTTGGGTATGATTATGATGGCCTTGAGTATTTTGTATTTCTTTTCTACTTGGAAAAAGAAATACTGGCAGGAAAAACGCTGGTTTCTCTGGCTATTTGTATTAGCTACACCGATAGGATTTATGGCTGTGGAGGCAGGCTGGACAGTGACTGAATTGGGTAGGCAACCGTGGATTATCTATGGTTTTATGAAAACAAAAGATGCGCTGACTCCGATTCCGGGGATACAGATTTCCTTTATGATTTTCACTGCGGTGTATGTTTCGCTCTCGGCTATTGTGAGTTTTTTACTCTATAGGCAAATCAAAAGTCTGCCAAACATGGAGGGCGAGCAGCCAGCTGAAAATCAATCTTCCACCCAACATTAAATTCTACCGATATGCTGTATGTAGTGATTGTGTTTCTCTGCCTTGCGATATTGATGTACTTGCTCCTTGGAGGTGCTGATTTTGGCGCTGGAATAGTAGAATTGATTACTCCCCGAGCTGTGCGGGAGAAAGTTCGGACGATTACTTACTCTACCATCGGGCCGATCTGGGAAGCAAATCACATGTGGTTGATTATCGCGATTGTGATTTTATTCGTGGGTTTCCCGCCTATCTATACCATGCTTTCTGTGCACTTGCATATTCCGCTTGTGCTGATGCTTTTGGGGATTATCGGTAGGGGAACGGCCTTTATTTTTCGTCATTACGATGCCGTAAAGGACGACATGCAGCGTGTTTATAACTTGATCTTCACCTATTCCAGTTTTATCACACCGTTTTTCTTGGGAGTGATTGCGGGAGCGATGGTTTCGGGACAAATAGACCCAAATGCACCAGATTTCTATTCTGCCTACATAGGCTCTTGGCTACATCTATTCAGTATATCCGTAGGGATTTTTACTGTGGCGATTTGTGGGTTTTTGGCAGCTGTGTTTTTAATAGGAGAGGTGGAGGATGAAGCCATCAAGGCGCTGTTTATTCAGCGAGCCAAGATTTTGACTTTCCTGACCTTCATTTCTGGTGGTTTTGTTTTCCTTGCTGCTGAGATAGATGGCTTGAGTCTGACCAAAGAGAAATTTACCGATTGGGTCAGCTTGAGCTTTTTGCTATTGGCTACGATTTGTCTTTTTGTGCTCTGGAAATATCTCCGAACTGGACATAAAACCATTTGTCGTCTCTTGGCGGGTTTTCAGATTACGCTGATTTTGGGCTCATTTGGCTATCACTATTTCCCTGATTTTATCATTGTGAAATCAGGAGAAAACCTCAGTCTTTTCAACTCTGCCGCAATGGGACTTCCAATCGAAACGCTAGGTTGGGCGCTGCTTCTAGGGAGTTTGCTGATTCTCCCATCCCTATTTTACCTTATTTATAGTTTCCAGCGAAGACCAGCTGAGCTCTGAAAATCAAATTTACTGACGGTCTTTGATGATATTGAAAAGCAACTCAGGCTCATCCGTAGTGATGAAATCAGGCTCTTGGTCTAGCAGCCAAATCAAATCTTCAGCGGAATTAACCGTCCAGGCATTCACTGTCAGGCCAAGGGCTTTCGCTTCCTTGATCCACTGAGGATTCTTTTTCAGCAAATTGATATTGTAGTCGAAACCAAAGAAACCAGCTTCCTTCAATTCAGCAGGTGTTTTGTCTCCTGTGAGGTAAGCCACATTCGCTTCTGGGTCCATTTCGATTGCTTTCAAACCACCTTCATAACTGAAAGTGATGTAATCCACCCACTTTTGAGCTTTCATTTTCTTCACTGCTAGCACAGACTTCTCTGCTACTTCTATACTTCGTGCCACTGAGATTTTGGAAGGCTTGATCTCAAAAATCAATTTAGTGCCTTTCTGTTTTTTACCTGCTTTGAGATATTCTTCTACGGTAGAAAGCTTCTCACCATTTTCATGTTTTATGGTCAAAAGGTCTTTGTATGTAGATGTTTCGATTTCCATTCCTTCGAAATCTGCATCGTGATTTACCACCAAAACTCCATCTGAAGTCATCCAGACATCAAATTCAGAACCTTCACAACCTAGTCTTACCGCTTCTTTGAGTGAAGCCAAAGAGTTCTGAGGAAGTGCCTGTGCTTTCCATGCACCACGGTGAGCGATTACTTTATTTTTGTGAAAGGATTTCTGCGCAAAAGAAGCAGAACTGGCAACCAAAAAAGTAAGAATAGTAAATAGTATGGTTTTCATGAGGTAAGGGTTAAAGTATGTCAACTAGCTTTCCAAAAATAGAGAATCGAGTGATACAAACTGTCCCACTTGTCAGAATTCACGAAAACTTAATGATTGGTTTTTTGACCACGGTGGACGCAGAGGGTTTCGCAGAGAACGCGGTAGGGGAGAAAAATCTTTCGACCATGGGGTAGTTTTGAACTCCTTGTCCCGATAATTATCGGGATGAGTTTGAAAATTGATTATTGATTTTTTTTACCGCCGAGATTCTGTGTTAAAACCCTATTAGAAATCGAT